>ERZ506753.1985-NODE-1985-length-10821-cov-9.514862_pt1 | contig 10821 bp, 10 predicted proteins | sample MGYA00513044_ERZ506753 | MGnify/ENA metagenome assembly ERZ506753 | reverse complement strand
GTATCATCCCGGCCTTGGTGTCCTCCGGCATGAAATCCCGCTGGTGTTCTTTGAGATAGCGCACCATTTCCGGGCTGAAAGACAGCTTAAAATCCCCGCTGCGGTAAACCGTCATGGCTTCTGCCCAGACCTGTGCAAGATAGGCTCTGGAAGCGGCTTCGTCCTCCAAAATGTGAACCTCGGCCTGTTCCGGGTACACCATGACCGGCAGGAAGCGCCGGTTGCCGGAACGGTCAAGGGGCAGGAAGTCAAGGGCATTGGAAGTGCCGCCGAACACACATTGCCGCAGCCTGTCCTCCGGGTGGGTTTCGTATGGGATTTTATAGACCTCCTTCTGTCGGCTTAAAAATGACTTGATTTCCTCAATGCTCTTGGCATTGGCGGTGGCAATCATCTCCGACATCTCGATAATCCAGTGGCCTTGCAGCTTGCGGTACACGTTATCATCATCCAGCTTCCGCAAATCATCGGAAAACCACTCGTCTTTTACTGCCAGCAGCCGGAAAAAGGTGGATTTCCCGGCTCCCTGACCGCCCACCAGACAGAGCATGACTTCAAATTTACAGCCGGGGCAAAATGCCCGGTGGATGGCTCCCAGCAGGAACAGCCGCAGGGCTTCATAGGTGTACTGGTCGGTGTCGGCTCCCAGAAAGTGGCGCAGGCAATAGCGGATACGCTCCTGCCCATCCCATGAAAGGCCGTTCAGGTAGTCCCGGACGGGGTGGTAGCCGTTTTCATTGGCAACAATCCCGATGGCGGCGGTAATCTTTTTCTCACTGGTAAGCCCATAGGTTTCTTCCAGATACAGGAGCAGATAGTTCATATCCGTGTCCGTGATGGCGGTGCCGATGCGGTGGTAGCCGATGGGCTTTACAATGTCCACTCGCTCGGTCAGCAGATTTTTTGCGATTGCCCCGGAAAGCAGCGGGTCATTCTGAAAGACGGTCAGGCAGTTGCGGATACTGTTGCGGACGCTGCCTTTCTCGGTGCTTTCCAGCATGGCCTTTACTTCCTCAATGCTCCGGGGCGGGGCTGCTTCTTGTATGGTCTGTTCTGCGGCCTGCCGTATCTTGGGCGGCAAGCTCTGCCATTCGTCTTTCAAGATTGCTCACTTCCTTTCCATAGTCAACGATAAGGACTGCCCGTTCCTCCATATCCGGGGAGAGCAGCACATCCAGCAGATATTCCACATGGGATTGCTTCTGCAAGGCTTCCACAAAAAGCGGGTGCCATGCTTCTTCCGGCATCTTAGGGGCATAGTCCCGTTTCCAGCGGCGCAGAAGATGGTAATAATCGGACAGCACCCGGAAGCAGTAACGCTCCATGCGGCAAAACCGCTGTTCCGGGGTTTCCTGCCGGGGTTTGGGTTTTCTCCTGCCGGGTGGTTCCCTGTCCTCATAGGGGATGGAGAACTCCTGCGCCAGCATGAGGGCGGCTTCCTTCGGACTGACAGCTTCCAGACGGGAAACAAAGTCAATCACATCCCCGTCTGCCTGACAGCCGAAACAGTGAAAGCGCCGGTCAACCTTCATGCTGGGGTTTTTATCAGCATGGAAGGGGCAGACACACATCCCGTTTCGTCCCACCCGGATTCCAAAATGCTCCGCAGCCTGCCGGGTGGTAACAGACTGCTTGACAGCTTTAAATACATTCAAATAAATCCTCCTGAAAATAAGAAAAGCGCCTGTCATTCTCGAAAAAGAAAATAGCAAGCGCCTATTAAAGTTCCATATCCTGTTTTTTCTCTGTGCGGGGCTGCTTCCGTTTCTCGGCCTGTTCTTCCCGGATACGCTGCGTCCGGCCTTTGACTGCCTGCTGGATGGACGGTTTCTTTCCCGGCTCGGCGGTCTGGCGGTACTGTTCAGACGGAAGAACCTGATTGAGCCAGTGACGCACATCCCGGAGAATCTTCACATCCTCCTGTAATGCGGACAACCGTTCCTTATATCCGGCAACTTCTCCGGCAAGCTGTGTCTGTTCCTCATTCAGCTTTTTAATGCTGTACTTCTTCTCCTTCAAATGCACCTTGAAATAACGGATAGCGGCATTATAGGCGTCCAGCTCGTCCCGATGGGCGGCGGCAAACTGTTCCCGTGGCTTCTTAAACCGGATGGCAGCATACTCCACATGAACCGGCTTATGGGCTTCAAAGTTGGCGATATGGGAAAGCAGGGTGTTGATTTCTTTCATACGCTGTTCTTTCGGCTTCATCTCTGCCCGGATGGAAACGGCCTGCCCGCTGACGGTATCCAGATAAGCGTCCAAACTCTGCACAGTGGACAGCTCCTTTTCCCGCAGATAGCGGATAGCTTCCATAACCTTGTTGAAATCGGCAACGCTGCCTGTAAGCTGGCCTTTGCTTGTCCAGCCTGTACGTTCCTCCCGGCGCAAATCCAGATATTTCCCCAGCAGCTCCGGCAGGGTGGGTTCCTTCGATTCCTGCAAGGCTTCCAGCAGGGCGGCTTTTTTCTCCTTCAGGTCTGCAATCCAGCCTTTCAGGTGGCGTACCATCTGCCGGATAGATTGCATAAGGGAATTGGCGGCTTTGATGTCCCGGTTCAAGTTGCCGATGTTGGTCTGTATCCCTCGTTTCTCCATCTGGCTGACTGCTGGCCCCATATGGACGGTGGGGATTTTATCAAGCCCCTGCCGTTCATAGGAACGAAGGTCAAGGCGCTCCGGGCGTCCGTTGGCTTCCAGATAGCGGTTAGCGGTAGCCGCCCAGCCCTGCCGCCAGATCTCTCCGTACTTCTGGTCGTTCCAGTCCACGGTATCCTCCTTGTGGCTTTTCCAGCTCCCGGACGGGAGCCGGATACGCTCGCCGTTCTCGTCAAGGTCATAAACCTTCCGGCTCTTGGGAAGCCATTTCCCGTTTTCGTCCATTGCCCGCATGGTCAGCAGGATGTGGGCGTGGGGATTCCCATTCCCTTTGTCGTGGATGGCAAAATCGGCAATCATGCCTTTAGAAACAAAAAACTCCCGGCAGTAGTCCCGGATAAGGTCGGCGTGCTGTTCCGGGGGGATTTCCCTCGGTATGGCAAGCACGATTCTCCGGGCAAGCTGGGAGTTCCATTGCTTCTCGATAGCTTCGGCGGCGTTCCACAAAGTATTGCGGTCTGCATACGCTGGTGGGGCGTGGGGCGGCAGCATGATTTCTGTATGGACAATCTCGCTTTTATGGGAATAGTATTTCTGCTTCTGGTCGTACTCGGAAAACAGCCGTTCCCCACTCTGGTAGGCGGCAGACGCAACGGCTGACTGGTGGTTGCTGCGCTGGATTATTTTTATATCATGGTGTGGACAGGGCATAGCGTTCCTCCTTCCTGTGGTTGATTTTGGGCAAAAGAAAAGCAGGAAACCGTTTCTGATTTCCTGCTTAGTGGTGTCGCTGGTAGGCGATTAGTATTCAGTTTTGAAGATTCGGGTCAGGTTGGCTCGATGATGGAAAGCTGTCTAATAGCTTAAAAGTTTTTGTTCGCAAATTTACTTGTAATTCCAGTTTCTGTTTTATAAAATCCAAAAATCAGAAAAATAATTCCAACAACTACTCCTGCAAATACGGTAGTCTGTGTAGAAATATTAAGAAGAAGTAAGGATATACACAAAACGATTTCTACCAAACCTAATGTTTTGCCAATACCAATAAAAATATTAGGTGCTATGCTTTGTGCATAATCCCAATGCTCTTGTGACTTCCGAGATGTAGGCGTATTGTATCCGTTACCGGATGTCATATCTTTTACCGGGTGCTTCTTTAAGATATATCCTACAAAAACCATAACAAAGGGTATGATGAAATTCAAAGCAATCAATCCATACATAAAACCATCTCCTTAGATAGTGTTCGTCATTAGCTTTATTATACTACGGGCAGTCCTGTTTTGGAATAGATAAATTGTAAACTTGCTGGACGGGAACAGCTTGCAGCGCAAGGTGTTCCCGGGCGGCAAGTCCACAAAGGGGTAGCTGGCGCAGCCAGCGCAGGGGAAGTGTAGCGTCCCCTGTGATGATTGGAAGCAGCCGCAACGGTGCTGAAAATCATCCGCTTTCCGCAGGAAGCCCCCGGCAGGGCGCAACGCACCGGCTTGACCGGTGTATAGTTGCGCCCTTACTCCGTAAGGGATTCCCCGGCTACCCGCCCTTTCACGCTTTCTGCAACTATTTCCTTCATGCCACTTTGAGAAAATGCCTGTTTCAGAATGTCCATCACATCCTCGTCTGTCAGCACTTCCGGCCTTAAAAGGAAACTTTCCAGCATAGCTCCTCTGGTACAGAGCCGGTGCGTCCGTTCCTTCCGGGTAAGCTGCTTCACCTGGTGTTCCAGTATTTTTTCTTCATGCTGCGCCCGCCGCAGTCTGGCTTCGCCTTTGGCAATCTCCTGATTCAGCTTTTCCAGCTTCTCATTTATCATGGCAGCCCTCCTTTGGGAAGCAGCGTGTAAATGCGGTTTGGTTCTCCCACACCCCGGCGCACCCGCAGGATAAGCCCGATGTCCTCCAATTCTTTCAGGGAACGCTTCACAGTGACGGGGCTGCGGGAGAGGGCTGCCGCTAATTCCATGATAGGAAAACGGACAAACAAAATGCCGTTGCTATCCTCTATCCCTGCCGTAAGGGTGGTGTTCAGCAGACGGGCATACATGACTTTTGCTGTGCTGCTGATCGGCAGCCGAAGCATTGCGGCGGGTAGCGGCATACAAGGCGGCAGAACCGTGTCTGCGCTCATAAATTCAAATTCCATTTAACTGATTTTCTCCTTTCGCTTGGCTCGTTTTGACAGGTAATGGGGGCAGTCTATCACGACAGCCCGGAAACTCTGCTTGCACTTATGCTGGCACTTCCGGCACAGGTCGTTGTAGGCCACACGCCCCCGGTCATTGAGGAAGAAGGAAAGCTCCAACTTCCGTTTCTTGCTCATTCTCGGCATAGTGCCTCCTATCATAGAAAATCCGCCCATTTCAGCCGTAACAACGGGAACAGGCGGATAAAGGTTTTTGGTGTCATGTTTCGGGGCGATTTTCAAGGAAAATACGGCCATAGAGCCGCTTTGAAATGCCCCATAGTATTACGGACGGGGCAGACTACACCCCGCCGATTTGTCGTGTTTGGGTAGCGTTTTGGTATCAGTTCTGCCGGGTTGTCCTGCTGTCGTTCCTGCCCCTGAATCTCACAGCGGCGTTTCGTTCCCGTTGGTACGCTCGCTGCGGTCAAGGTTCCTCCATTTCCTTGCCGCAGGTCGTTGCGCTACATCGCCGGGGAGCATATCCCATCAGGCCGGTCATTCGATTGGAAATAATCCATCGATGAACTGACTTAATCATAGCTCATTTTTGAACCCTTTCCCGTATGTCCATAAAATAGGAAAACCGCCCCAAAATCGAAAAATTCCACGATTTCGGAACGGTATATGGTATAATAAGGAATAACAGCGGCAGCCAGCCGCAGGAAGGAGCGATGTGTTTATGAAAACCCGCATTTCCGTACAGGAACGCCTGAAAGATTTACGGGTGGAACGGGGCTTGAATCTGGAAGAACTGGCACAGGAAACCGGCATTTCAAAATCAGCCCTCGGCAGTTATGAAAACGACAACGACGAATACAAGGAAATTAACCACGGCAGCCTGTTGAAGCTGGCAGACTTCTATCAGGTGTCGGTTGACTATCTGCTCGGCCTTACCAATAATCGGAGATATGAAAACACCCCGATAGAAGAATTACATTTGAGTGATGAAGTCGTGGAACTGCTGAAAAGTGAACGCTTCAATAACCGGCTGCTGTGTGAGATTATCTCCCATGAAAAATTTAAGGAATTGCTGGCAGACGCAGAAATCTATGTGGACGGGATAGCAACCATGCACTTCCATGACACAAACAGCTCACTGGCTGCTTTACGGGCTATGGTACTGGAAGAACACCCCGAAGCTGCGGCAGACCGGGCAATCAAAGTGTTGGAAGCCTGTCAGATAGAGGAAGAAGATTTTTTCTGCCATGTGACGCACAAAACATGGGACGTCATTCTCCATGATATACGCAAGGCGCACGAAAATGACAGCGAAAGTGCGCCGGATACCACGCCTGCCGATGAACTTATACGGGAAGTACAAAAGGCCATGCAATCTCCGGGGGACAGGGTTCAGCAATTCACGGAGATATTCTGCAAGGCGTTCCGGCTCAAATACAAGCGGCTCTCACAAGAGGAACGAAGCCTTTTGAAAAAGCTGTTCAAGAAATCCCCGCTGATAAAACAGTCTGGTATGAACTTCCGGCGCAGGCCGTGGAAATAAAAACAGCCGTTGTAGGATTTTGTTCCTACAGCGGCTGTTTTTATTTATGAATCTTCTCCAACAAAAGACAGGATATTTTCATCAGTTTGTAATGTAATTGTTGCGCTTTCTGAATCATCAGAATAAACTCTTGTTCCATATACGCCTGTAACAGGCTCCTCTAAATTTTCAAAAGTTAATCCGAGTTTCGAAGAAGAATTGTCAATCTTTTCAAGCGAATATGTACCTGTCCATTCTTGTTTATGAGTGTTATCTGTTAAGATAAAACTTTTTTCTTCAAAACTCAATGTCAAATCCAATACTGGTATGTCATCATGCACTGAACCTGAGAATAACATATTACCATCTAAATCAGTAATAAATTCTAAAGACCAGTTATATGATGATACCGACCGAGTTTGGGAAGAATCACACGAACATAAGCCTACACACATAAAAAAACATACGCATATTGCCAATAACCGTTTCATTTTACCTATTACCAACCTTAATTCACAACTGTTTTGCATTTAATTAGGGAAGTGTCACAGGGTAAGAAATAGCGAAAGCTCCACCGCCTGCCAAGGCATTATTAGCGGTAGCAACACCAGAAACAGAAACCGTTCCCTTATCTCCGCTATTACCTGTTCTTCCAGTATCCACATCAGTTTCGATTGTTTCTTCACCGTCGGCTAATTCTGCAAATGCCGTATTGGTGGATTTTTTGTTCATAAGCACATTAACTGTACCAGTCATACCAGTGAACTCCGGTTTTGGAGATTCATACCACGGTACATACAACTTCACATGAACTTGAATCCCATCATCCTCATCATAAGTTGCATAAGAGTTAATACGAACATTAGCGACTGCTCTTTTGGTGACACCATCGGAAATCATAACATCGGTTAAGTATCCGTCATATTCTCCAATGACTACCGGCTGTTGAGTATCCGTTATTTCCGTTGTTGTTTCCGCTGCAAAAGCAGGAACCGCACTCACAGAAAAAAGCATACAAAACGCTACCAACGAGGTAAACAATCTTTTACTAAATTTTTTCATAAACAATGCTCCTTTCTAAAATGACCAGAACCTACATTTTTTGTATTCAGTTATTGGCAATATGCTACTAACCTGCAAGCACACTCTCAAATCATAAAATGTTTCAAATGTACTTGTTTTATTTTATGATAGCACTTATTTACATTGGGTACAATAGAAAATATACACCATTAAAATTTAATTTTTTGTGCAAATCGAATCAAATATAAAATTATATCGCTTTAGATATTGTCCTGTTCTAATTTAATCACATTCATAATACCACAATTCAAGGCTTCACAAATGCGAACCAGCGTTTCCATGCTGATATTCTTTCCCTTGCCCATGTTGGCAATCATATTTGTGGTAAGACCGGCGGCAAGCCGCAAATCCTCTTTCCTCATGCCACGCTCTTTCAGTGTGTTCCATAGTGGCTGATAACTAATGTGCATAGGCTTCCCGCCTTTCTTTCCATCGTCAAGTGTTTTATACCCATTATAGCAGAAATCTTGCGTTTCCACAATATTTCTTGACTACACCGCCGGTTCCGTCTGGATTGTGCTTTTCCTTTCTCCGCTTTTATTACATCTAATTAGCCATGAGCTGCTTCATTCCCTGGGACTTTGCTTATGTGTGATAAAGAAGTAATAGAAGTGTAAAAAATTTTGCCGTTCCTATCCGGCACTTGCGCAGGGTGTCGGATAGGTCGGGCTTTATTCTTCGGGCAAGTCAATCTTGCCTACAAAGCTGTAATAAATATCAATGCGCTGGCGGCGTACTTCGTTCTCGTCATACTCACATTCATAAACAACGATTTTCTCCACCATTTCACGCAAAAGAGTGTGTGTCAGTTCTTCGATAGAAAGGTACTTGCAGACAACGCTCATAAACTTTTCAGCGTTTACCGTGGCTTCCTGTGCCTTGTCCAGCTCGCCCTGCAAAGCGGCGGCTCTGTCTTTCAGTTCCCGCTGCTCGGCTTCGTAGTCTGCGGACATTTCCATGAAACGCTCATCACTGATTTTCCCGTTTACATTGTCCTCATACAGACGCTTGATGTAGCGGGAAAGTTCTGCAATGCGGCTCTGCACCTGTTCAAGCTGCTTGGCTGCCGCCGCCAGCTTCCGCTTGCCGCCCATTTCATTCTGCTGGATAAGCAGCTTCACGAACCGGGCTTCGTGCTTCTGTGCATAGGCGGTCACTTTCCGCAGATTGTCCAGCACACCCGCCGTCAAAAGGTCGGTGCGAATGAAGTGCGCCGTACAGTCGGCGGTGCGCTTCTTATAGCTGCCGCAGATGTAGCAATCCTGCTTTCTCTTGTCGGTCTGATACCGCTGCTGGTACATCACATGACCGCAGTCGGCGCAGAACAGCAAGCCGGAGAACAAGCCCACATCATCGTAGCGGTTGGGGCGTTTGCGCTGCTTGCGTAACTCCTGCACCCGTTCCCATGTCTGCAAGTCGATGATTGGCTCATGGTGGTTCTCGAAAATCGCCTGTTTCTCAATGGGATTGTCTATGCTGTGCTTCATCTTGTAGGACGGTTTTTCCGTCTTGAAGTTCACAAGACAGCCTGTGTACTCCCGGTTTTCCAGAAGATGAACAACAGTATTGGTCGCCCACTTACATTCATAGCCGGGGTGGTAGCGGCGTGTGCTGCCTGTGCGCTGGTATTCCAGCGTCCCCGGCGTGGGGATTTGCTGCTCGGTCAGCATACGGGCTATCTTGGTAGGCCCGTTTCCGGCAAGGCAAAGCTGGTAAATCTGCTTGACTACCGGGGCGGCTTCCTCGTCAATGATGAAATTCTCGTCATCGTCCATGAGGTAGCCGTACACGGGCTTGCTGGTAACAGGCTTTCCGCTTAGACCTTTTGCTTTCTTAACTGCCTTGATTTTTTTGCTCGTATCTCTCACCATCCATTCGTTGAAAAGATTACGCAGCGGGGTAAAATCGTTGTCGCCCATTGCGCTGTCCACTCCGTCATTGATAGCGATAAAGCGGACGCCTTTCTGTGGGAAAAGCATTTCTGTGTACATTCCCACTTGGAGATAATTTCGCCCTAAACGTGACATATCCTTGACTATGACTGTGCCGACTTTTCCGGCTTCAATGTCTGCAAGCATGGCTTGAAACCCGGGTCTTTGGAAGTTCGCACCACTATAACCATCGTCCGTGTACCAGCAGAGATTGGTAAAGCCGTTCTGCTTGGCGTAGGTTTCTAAAATGCGCTTTTGGTTGGATATAGAGTTGCTCTCCCCCTGCAATTCATCTTCATGGGATAATCTCGGATAAAGGGCGGTAATAAGGTTTTGGGTTGTCTGTCTTAACATGGTTTCCTCCGTTTCTGACAGCCAGCCCCACTATTCCGTACTTCGATTGTACCACATGGCGGGGCGGCGTGTATAGCGGCAAAATGTGAAAAATGCTTCTTTACCGCCCGTCATATTGCCGATTTTTGTGTAGCAGCTTCCGCTTCCAGCACCTTAGCCATTTTGTCGGCTGCGGTTTCCGTGGCACTCTGCTTGAAAAAGCCGGACACCACAAGAACAGAGTTCCCTATGCGGATTTCCGTCACGCAGTCGGCGGGTGCGGTGCTTTTCATGCTGTGTTTGATATGCTCTTTTTTATTGGTCATAGGCAAACTCCTTTCAATCGTTCATCAGCTTTTTCAGCCGTTCCATTTTCTCCTGTGCCTTTTCCCTGCGGAAATTCACGCCGGAGCAGCAGACAGGGGTACACATCTCTGTTACCCGGTCATAAATCCGCTTGTGGGCTGTGTCCGGGGGATTGTTCAGCTCGTCAAGGCTTAGATTGGTCGTGACGATCAGCGGCTTTTCGCTTCGGTAACGACTGTCAATCACATTGTAGACCTGCTCTAAGCCGTACTCTGTTCCACGCTCCATTCCAAAATCATCAAGAATAAGCAGCGGATAGCGGCAGAGCTTGGAAATATATTCGTTCCTGCCCTCAAAGGTGGCGGCAAGGTCATTGAGGACAGCGGCGAAGTTCGTCATTTTTACGGAGATTTCCTGCTCCATGAGGGCGTTTGCAATGCACCCGGCAAGGTAGCTTTTGCCTGTGCCGACGCTGCCCCAGAGCAGATAGCCGATGTTCCCGGCTTTCATGTCCTCCCAATGCTCCACATAGAAACGGGCGGTTTTCATCTGCGGGTTTCTGCCGTTGTCATTGGCAAAAGTCCATTCCCGCATAGCCGGGTCGGTAAAGCCCAGGCGTTTCAGTTCTTCTACCTTGTCCCGGTGCTTTCTCTGCTGTTCGGCGGCTTCACGCTCCATGCGCTGCGCCCGCTGGCAGTCACACTCTGCCGGGTGTCGGTCACGCCCGAACAGGGCAACCTTATCAGCCGGAAAATAGGCTTCTTTCGGTGTCCGGCACTTGCCGCAGTAGAGTAGACCGTCCTCACCTGTGTAGTCCTCCGGCTCGGCGGTGGCTGCTGGTATCTGTAAACTCATATCTTCAAAAGCTGGTTTCATAGACTTTCTCCCTCCTTGTAGCTGTAATCG
>ERZ506753.1976-NODE-1976-length-10877-cov-3.956385_pt1 | contig 10877 bp, 5 predicted proteins | sample MGYA00513044_ERZ506753 | MGnify/ENA metagenome assembly ERZ506753 | reverse complement strand
TACAAAAATGATAAATAACTATTTAGAAAGGCAAATTAAGGAAAATTTTCCTTATGAACCAACTTTAGAGCAGGAAATTGCTGTAAAATCTCTTTCAGAGTTTCTTCTGTCTACCTTGGCGGATGAAGTTTTCATCCTCAGAGGCTATGCCGGTACTGGTAAAACATCTCTAGTAGGGGCATTGGTGAAAACGATGAACCAGTTGCAGCAAAAGTCTGTTTTACTGGCTCCAACGGGACGTGCGGCAAAAGTTTTTTCGGCCTATGCGGGACATTCTGCCTTTACTATCCATAAGAAAATATATAGACAACAGTCTTTTTCTAATGAAATCAGTAATTTTTCGATTAATGACAATCTTGCTACAAATACTTTGTTTATTGTTGATGAGGCTTCGATGATTTCTAATGAAGGGTTGTCGGGCAGTGTATTCGGTACGGGACGTTTGTTGGATGACTTGGTGCAGTTCGTGTATTCGGGACAAGGTTGCCGTCTTTTGTTAATGGGAGATACGGCACAGCTTCCGCCGGTGGGAGAGGAGTTAAGTCCCGCGTTGTTTGCCGATGCATTGAAAGGATATGGACTTGAAGTTCGTGAGGTCGATTTGACTCAAGTAGTTCGTCAGGTGCAACAATCCGGCATCTTGTGGAATGCGACTCAATTGCGGCAATTGATAGCAGCAGATGAATGCTATTCGTTACCAAAGATAAAAGTGACCGGCTTTCCGGATATACAAGTCGTTCCGGGAGTAGAATTGATAGAAAAGCTGACCGATTGTTATGACCATGACGGAATGGATGAGACGATTGTGATTTGTCGCTCTAATAAACGCGCGAACTTATATAATAATGGAATACGTGCGCAGATACTTTGGCGGGAAGATGAATTGAATTCCGGAGATATGTTAATGGTAGCCAAGAATAATTATTATTGGACGGAGAAATATAAAGAAATGGATTTCATAGCCAACGGAGAGATTGCAATTGTTCGCCGTGTCCGTCGTACCCGTGAAATGTACGGCTTCCGTTTTGCGGAAGTCACTCTCAGATTTCCCGATCAGAATGATTTTGAATTGGATGCTAATTTGTTGTTGGATACTCTACATTCAGATTCGCCTGCATTACCGAAAGCGGATAATGACCGGTTATTTTACACAGTGCTGGAAGATTATATCGATATTCCCAATAAACGTGACCGGATGAAGAAGATGAAAGCTGACCCACATTATAATGCGTTACAAGTGAAGTATGCGTATGCGGTCACTTGTCATAAGGCACAAGGTGGCCAGTGGCAGAATGTGTTCCTGGATCAGGGATATATGACGGATGAATACTTGACTCCCGATTACTTTCGTTGGTTGTATACGGCGTTTACTCGTGCGACGAAGACGTTGTATTTGGTGAATTATCCGAAAGAACAAGTGGAGTGATTTAGTTGAAAAAAACAGTAGATTAAAGGAGAAGTTCTCAATCTACTGTTTTTTTGATTCTATCTAAGAAGACAAGTTCCTGTCATTAGATTTTTTTCAGGCTTTGGCACAAAGAGTTTTAGCACTTTGTTAGTGACTGATTATCGGAAGTTGTTTGGCTGTACACGTTGACCATTGTCATTATTTGTATCTGCCACATCCCACCAGATTTGCGTTCCCTGGTTGTCGCCCATCGGCCGGTTGGGGTTAAAGGATTCACTTTGAGGGTATTTGATCCGTTTGATGAACTTACCTTCAGGCACGTCACCGTCCGAGTTGTTTTCTTCGATATTCAGCAATTCAGGATAATCTGTACGGCGGAATTCTGCCCAACCTTCATTGCCGTTCGGGAAGATCGAAATCCATTTTTGGGTGATGATCTCTTTCAAGGCTTTCTCCTTGTCACTTCCGGATACATCTTGTTTGTTCTTCAATCCGTCAATATAGGCTTGTTTTTTAGCCTCATCAATATTATAGTAATCCATGGACGCTCTAATTCCGTCAATATAATATTGCTCAACTGAGCCTGTCGTCCAATTTCTGAGAGCAGCTTCTGCCAACATGAACCGACTCTCCGCATAGCTCATCCAAACCAGTTCGCGAGCTTCGCTAAACCAATAGTTATCATCTAAATTATTATGATCCGAACTTATCAGTTTATTACATCTTACAGGAGAGTAACTTTTTGTCGCGTCCTCTCCTTGTACATCCATATTACCAATCGGACATCCGGCAAAGTCCTTATTGCTTTCTTTGGCTTCCTTAAGATCTGAAAATGGACTTGGGCGCCACCACAGTATTTCGCATCGGGGATCTAATACTTCAGATTCATTTTTATAGGCCTTTTCCAAATCTTTCGACATAACCATTTGCGCTCCCCAACCGAATATCAGCGCATGGATATTTTCAGATCCGCCGCCTCCTTCACCACCTTTGTCGATAGGGGCAACTTTCGGTACAGTTCTCATGTTGTCTGCATTGCTTTGCATCAAACCATAAGTACTCTCGATTGCTTTTTTCCCTTCTTCTTGGGCACGATCCGGATCGACATTTGAAATACGAAGCGCCAGACGCAAACGTAAAGTATTGGCAAAGCGTAACCATTTATTGATGTCGCCTCCATAGCAACGGTCATTACTTCCTTTTCCTTCTCCCCAGTTCAAACCTTTGTCGGGTTTGATGTTGGTGATAGCTTCATCCAGCAGTTTGAACATAGCATCGTACACATCCTTTTGGCTGGTATATGAAATATACTGTGTCGGGGGTAACATTCCTTTTATGTAGTACGACAATGGAATATCACCGTATGTATCTGTCTGCATAGAAATGAGGAATGCATAATAAATACGGGTTACGTAGAACTCGTTCCAGTATTTGTCTTTATTGACGAAATGACAGACTTTGATAATTTGTGCATATTCGTTTGCAGTACGGTCATTATAGAAATGATCCCATCTGTTTTTGGACCAGTCGTCAGTATATACGTATGTGCAGGCTTTTTCATGGAAACCGGCAGATGTATTTGCCATATAGCCGGCATAAATGTCATGAGTTAAGTTGGTGGTTACCTGATAATCATTGTAAGGTCCCTCATTCGTTAGATTACGGAACAAACTACCAATTGAAGTTTCTGCTTCTTTTAATGCTTTTATATCAGCTTCAGGCAGTTCATAATCAATATCAATGCCTTCAGGACTTACATCGGTATTAGAAGTACCCGGTGAATAAGGAGGTTCGTACGGGTTGGTGTTCATTTCATCAAAATCTGAGCAAGCTGCTAGAGCAAGTAGAGATGCGAATGCAAGTGTTTTATAATAGAATTTCATAACTTCTTTTTATGTTTAGATTAGAAACCAAGATTAATAGAAAGACCGAATGTACGTGTGTAAGGAACAGACATATAATCGATAGCTTGAGAGAACATACTTGTGTCATAACCTCCTTCGGGACTTGTTCCCGGTGTATGTTTCATCAGGTAAGCCAAGTTACGGGCAACGAATGCTACGTTCAGTGAAGTTAAAGGAGTCTTCTTCAGTATGGATTTCGGGAAAGAATAACCTAATGACAATTCTTTCAATTTAATGAATGAAGCATCGTATACGAATTCTTCGGCCATACCACTCATTGATGTGTAATATCTTTGAGCGTTCATAGCTGTTGAGTTTACAGTACCGTCAGCGGTCACACCCGGAGCAACGATTTTCCTGCCATTCTCTGCATTACCACGATTAGCGGTGCGTGCTGCCAATCCTGTGCTGGTTGCCATTGCCTCGGATACAGAAACAATGTCACCACCAAATTTCATATCGAACAATGCAGAAAGAGTAAATCCTTTGTAGGTGAATGATGGAGAAACGGACATTAATAAGTCCGGTTCAATATTACCGATCGGATGATCCAATGTGTATTGGAAAGCGTCTTCACCGGAGACCTTGGTCGGACGGCCTTGTTTATTAACTATCATATTACCGTTTTCATCACGCTTGTACAGGTTTTTGGCATAAATTTCACCCAAGCGGTGTCCTACGCGTGTACCGACATTGATTGGGAAATTTGCATCTCCATTGAAGAAGAGATAATCAACGCCATCTGCCAGTTCTTTTACTTTAGATACATTCCTGGATAAGTTGATATTCAAATCGAACGTGAAATCTTTCGTTTGTACAGGAGTAGAATATAGCATGAATTCGAATCCTTGGTTGACAATTAAACCGGAGTTAATCATTTTACCACCACTCCAAGGAGCCGGTGCAGGGACTTTCATGATCTGGTTCTTGGTACGGCTGTTGTAATAAGTGAAGTCGAATCCTAGACGATTATTGAGGAATTTCATATCCAAACCGGCTTCATACGAGGAGGAAATCTCCGGCTTCAACTGGTCATTCTTTTTAATATCAGATTTTGTGATATTGAGCACTCCGTTGCTGAATGCATAGCTCAATGTATTATACAGGTTGTATGGTTCTGTATCTTTACCTACTTGTGCGGCAGATAGGCGAACTTTGGCAAATGTGAGCCATGAAGGTAATGTCTTGTCTAATGAACGAAGAAAATCTGTTATGATGAAACTTAAGTTTGCAGATGGATAGAAGAATGAACGGTTGCTGGAGGGTAATGTGGACGACCAGTCGTTACGTGCAGTCAAGTCCATTGACAAATACTCTTTCCATGCAAGTTGTGCAGATGCAAATACAGAGTTGGTAGCGCGTTCGTGTCCATCTTCAGCAGCACTGTTCAGAATGTTTGCGGCATTGAATATCCATTGGTTCTTGTTTACCATGTCTTTTGTTTCAGCCGACAAGGTCTCAAATTTCTGATACATGAAGTTGGCACCTACTGTGTAGCCGATACGGAAATTTTCTCCGATACGGTTGTCTCCGGCAAGGATAAATTCTGCATTTGACTCAAAGAAGTTTTCCTCACTGCGGCTCATACGGTCATCGGTAATGTTTTCGATAGTTTTACCGATACCGTTCGATAAGTCGGTGCTTTGAACACGTGTACGGTAATAGTCGAATGCATATTTGGCGCTAAAGTGTAACCAGTCGGTAAAGTTGATTTTTGCGTTGTAGTATCCGAAAGCTCTCCAACGTTCGTCAGAATTATGGCGCTGGTCTTGTACGTAATATGGATTTTCCAATCCGGGGTTCGGGCCTGCCCAATTCACGTGTGCGGAGTTTTCTGTTGAATAATTCTTTAAATCATCCAAAGACACGTTGTGCGGAATACCGATTAACTGTGCAATAACTCCATAACTTCCGAAATAGGGACGATCTTCTGCCTTGGTTCGTGATAAGGAGACTTTTCCTTCCATAGAGAGATATTTGTTCATTTCTGCACCGGCGTTCAGGTCAATATTTATCTTATCCAATTTCTCGTTCGGGAATAAACCTTTATTGTTAGAACTGCCGAAAGATGCACGGAAATGAGACTTGTCGGTTACATTACTGATAGACACATTATGGTTGTGGGCAAAACCGGTGTTGAAATAATCTTCCAATTTGTTTCCATACTTAGAATAAGCACGTTGTTCTCCGTTCCAGGCTTCTACCATGTGTCCATCCAATTCGCTACCCCAACTACTGCTCGCAGCCTTATTGTAAACACCGTCTGTTCCTTGACCGTAGCGTTCCTGCATTTTCAGTGTTTCAGCTACTGTGCTCCATGTGAAGTTCCCGCTATAACGAACACCGAATCCTTCTTTTTTTGAACCTTTTTTGGTTGTTATCAGGATGACACCATTACCGGCACGTGAACCGTAGAGAGCGGCAGCATTCGGACCTTTCAGTACAGAAATGGTTTCGATGTCATCGGGATTAATGTCGACAGAGGCACCGCCACGGTCTACACCGCCATAGTAAGAAGCGTCAGAACTGTTGTTGTCGCTGAAAGGCACACCATCGATAATCCATAAAGGTTGGTTATTGTCTGATAAGGAGGAATTACCACGAATCGTAATCTTGGTGGAAACTCCCAAACCTGTACCTGCCGTATTCATCTGAAGACCTGCCACTTTTCCTTGCAAAGCGCTTGTCACAGAAGGATCTCCGGTCTTGTTCAGCTGGTCGCTTTTTATTTCCTGAACTGCATATCCCAGCATTTTCTTTTCGCGTTTGATACCTAATGCGGTAACGACGACTTCATCGATAACTTGAGTATCGTCCGACATCGTGACATTGAGAGTCGGTTTGTTGCCCGGAATCTCTAATGTCTTATATCCTATATAGGAAAATACCAATACAGGCTGTTCACCGCTGACCTTGAGGGTATAATTGCCATCCATGTCTGTAATGGTACCATTACTTGTTCCTTTTTGCAGGATACTGACACCAATCAGCATTTCTCCTTTAGTATCGATGACTTGTCCGGTAATCGTGTGTTCCTGGCCAACTTGTTGTTGGTTGGTTTGTTGCGCATTTTTTTCTGACAGGTATACAATATTGTCTTCTACCTTGTACGAAATGCTTGTTCCGCTCAGAAGAGAGTTGAGGACTTGTTCTAAAGAAGCGTCTTTTACATTCACTGCCTCTACTTGGGTGGCAGATAACTTGTCGTTATAAAAGAATTGATACTTAGACTGGGACTGTATCTGTTTAATAACAGTTCCTAAGTTTGTGCGTGTAGTTGATAATGTCAACTGTGCGGTAGCCCATTGTAATGGGATTGCCATGAAAATTAAAACCAATAAAGCTCGAAGTAAGTTCGACTTTTGAATAGAATGATTGCTTTCCATACATTTAATTTAATGGTTGTATAAAAATTATTGAACTAATAAAAGAAGTCTTATTTTCTTCTTTTATAAATAAAACAATGCTAACGCAATAAACACTTAGTCTAATTTATCTTTTTTTCTTTATATAATTAAGAGTATTATGATTTCGTGTGTAAATCCCTTTGTACTATCATTGCAGTGCTTCTCATTTAAGAGTTGTGACATGGGCTTGGCACAGTTGTGCCACCACGGTGTCATTGTTGTGACAAGCCCGTGGCACAGTTGTGCCAATGCTGTGTTGCAGTTATGTCAATTGGGAGACCGGATTACCAGTCATAGTCTTCAACGTATGCATCAAATTCTTGTGTGGTGGTAACTCCGCAGTTTCTGAGGATATTCAGTATATGCTGTTGTTCGGAAGGAGAGAGTAAACGTTCGCCTTTACGGGCACGATAGTAGGTTCTGCGTCCTAAATAATTCATTAGGTGCAGGATAACGGTTTGCATTTGTTTATAAGGTAGATTCTCTAAGATTCCGATGAATCCTTGGGCGTATCGTACTTTTGTACTGGAACGGTAATGGGGACAGCCGCCTTTCACGGTAGACAGATATTTGGGACTGATGATAATCCAGTGTTCTATGTTTTCCGGTACGCTTTGTTCTGTAAGTTGTCTTAGGCAGGTACCTGCTTGGGGGCATTGTCGGTTAAGGCACATCGAATATTGATAAGGGACTTTTGCAAAGTCAATTTTTTCTTCCATGATTTGTAGATGTTTGTTGAGCAAAAGTAGTGAAAACTTATTGAAAAATAGCCTGAAAGCAAAGAAGTTTACTTTCAGGCTACTACTTTTAGTCGAAATCTCAATGAATAGCCGCTTTCAGAAGTGAACTGAAGGACAGCAATTGAAATAGCGGCACACTATTGAATAAAGGATTATTGCTCTTTAGAGAAAGAATAAGGCATATCTTCTTCTTTCGTACCTCTGTTCATATTCGGTTGATTACTCATATCTACTTTGATGATACCACCTTTGAATAATTCTTCGTGGCGAAGATAATTTTTAGTATAGTCAGTGCCGTTTACGTTCATCGAATTGACATAGAAGTTCTTTTTACTGTTGTTTGGGGCATCAATCACCAAACTGTTGCCATTCTCAAAATGAAGTGTGGCTTTCTTGAATAAAGGAGCGCCTACGATATATTCATCCGTTCCCGGACAAACAGGATAGAAACCTAATGCAGAGAATACATACCAGGCGGAAGTTTGTCCGTTGTCTTCGTCGCCGCAATAACCGTCAGGCCCCGGAGTGTACATTCTGTCCATGACTTGGCGCAACCAGTACTGGGCTTTCCAGGGCTGGCCCGCATAATCATATAAATAAATCATGTGCTGGATAGGCTGATTGCCGTGTGCATAATTACCCATATTCATAACGGTCATTTCGCGAATTTCATGAATCACCTGTCCATAGTAACTGTCATCGAATACGGGAGGTACGGCAAAAACGGAGTCCATCATAGTGACGAACATCTCTTTTCCGCCCATTAAGTCGATTAGCCCTTGCGGATCATGGAACACAGACCAGGTGTAGTGCCAGCTATTTCCTTCTGTAAAGGCATCGCCCCATTTCAATGGAGAGAATGGTGACTGGAATGTACCGTCTTCATTGCGTCCGCGCATTAATTTAGACTCCTTGTCGAAGAGATTTTTGTAATTCATGGCACGCTTTGCAAAAAGATTGATCTCTTTTTTCGGGCGTTTCAGTTCTTTTGCCAGTTTGTAGATACACCAGTCGTCGTATGCATATTCCAGTGTACGTGCTGCATTCTCGTTGATTTTCACATCGTATGGTACATATCCCAGCTTGTTATAATATTCATGTCCCAAGCGTCCTGTTGAAGATACTTCAGGATGTACATTCTCTGTTCCATGCAGCAATCCTTCATACAGCGTTTTTATATCGTCCACTTTCACGCCTTTCATGTAAGCATCTACCAGAACAGAAGCAGAATTATTACCTACCATACATCCTCTGTGTCCCGGACTTGCCCATTCGGGGAAGAACCCGCTTTCTTTATATGTATTGATAAGCCCTTCCTGCATCTCCTTGTTAACCGAAGGATACATCAGATTCAGTAACGGGAACAGACATCGGAACGTATCCCAAAAACCTGTGTCGGTATACATATATCCCGGCAATACTTGTCCGTTATATGGACTGTAATGAATCGGCCGGCCGTTCGCGTCCAGTTCGTAGAACTTGCGCGGGAACAGGAGTGAACGGTATAAACAGGAATAGAATGTACGATATTGATCCAGATTGCCGCCTTCCACTTCAATTTTTCCTAATACCTGGTTCCATGCTTCTTTTCCTTTCTTGGCTACTTGCTCGATATTATCCTTGCCCAGTTCTTTCATGTTGACAGCCGCCTGTTCGAAGCTGATAAAAGAAGAAGCAATCCTTGCGTGCACCTGTTCGCCCTTATGTGTCCGGAAACCGATAATAGCTCCGGCATGGTCAGTTGTTTGTTCGGTAACGTTTTCTTGAAGATTGCTATTGGCTACTGTTGCTTTGTATGTGAAAGGCTTGTCGAACTCGATGATAAAGTAATTCTTGAAGTTTTCGGGAACTCCTCCGCTATTGCGGGTGGTATAGCCGATAATCTTGTTTTCCTCCGGAATCACTTTGACATACGAGCCTTTGTCGAAAGCGTCCACTATGATATAAGAATGTTCATTTTCCGGGAAAGTGAAGCGGAAAAGGACAGCGCGTTCCGTCGGGGCCATTTCCGTCACGACGTCATGTTCGGCGAGATATACTTTATAATAATAAGGAGTGGCGATCTCCCCTTTGTGGGCAAACCAGCTTGCGCGCTTTTCTTCGTTAAACTCCGGTTTGCCTACTACGGGCATGATAGAGAACTGTCCGTAGTCGTTAATCCACGGACTGGGTTGATGCGTCTGCTTGAAACCGCGAATCTTGTTAGCGGTATAAGTGTATTGCCAGCCGTCACCCATTTTTCCTGTCTGCGGGGTCCAGAAGTTCATCCCCCAGGGACGGGCAATGGCCGGATAAGTATTACCTGTTGATAATTCGAAAGTAGACTGGGAACCCATTAGCGGGTTGACATACTGTGTCCAGTCTTTGGCTTTGGCAAAGAATGTGCAAGCAAGTACACAAATTATTATTAATAGTCTTTTCATGGCGTATATGTTTTAATAGTAAGCAATCAAACGTATTATCTCACTCCCCATTTCGTGGGTTGGGCGGTCATTTTGATTTCCATTGTTCCTCCGTTTGCAATATCCTGATGATGGAAGAATGGGGTATTCAACGGTTGGCCGTTCAGTGTTACGCTTTCAATATATTTGTTCTTCTTTTCGTTGTTTTTTACTACGATACTGAATGTCTTTTCTTCGGGCAGATTAATAACTGCCTTGTCGAAGGCGGGACGTCCGATAGAATATATCGGTTTGCCGGGACATACCTGATAGAATCCCATAGAATTGAGTATATACCAGGCAGACATTTGTCCGCAGTCTTCATTACCTGACAGTCCGTCTGTACTGTTGGCATATTGGCTTTGATAAACACTGTCTACCAGTTCCTGTGTTCTCCACGGGCGGTTGACGTAGTTGTACAGGTGAATGACGTGATGACTCGGTTCATTGCCGTGCGCATATTGTCCGATAAGGCCGCTGATGTCTGACGAAATCATTTCTCCTTCGAGTGATGAATCTACCGTAAACAGTGAGTCGAGTTTTTGTACAAAAGCGTCTTCACCTCCCATTAGATTAACCAATCCATCTACATCGTGAGGTACAAACCAAGTCCATTGCCAAGCTGTTCCTTCGCAATAATCATCGCTGCGGTGAGTAGAGGCACGTGGGTTGAACGGGGTACGCCATTCACCTTTTGAATCCAGTCCGCGCATGAAGCGGGTAGATTTGTCGAAATAAAACTCGTAGGCTTTGGCAAAACGTTCGTATTTGGCTTTTGTTTCAAAGTCGCTCATTGCTTCAGCGAAGATAGAAATACACCAGTCGTCGTATGCATATTCCAACGCTTTGGCTACCGATTCATTTTCACGGTCGCAAGGAATGTAGCCGATTGCGTTCTTGTAATATTTGGCTTTCGGCATAAGGTGGGGTAACACCAGGGCCGGGCATTTAATACCGGTAGTGTCATATTCCGCAAG
>ERZ506753.1973-NODE-1973-length-10882-cov-3.362520_pt1 | contig 10882 bp, 10 predicted proteins | sample MGYA00513044_ERZ506753 | MGnify/ENA metagenome assembly ERZ506753 | reverse complement strand
TTGAAACAGCTTTTTCTAAAAAACTCAAAGAATCTATGACTTCAGAGGGACTGATCACTGCTCCTGAAGGCATCACTCTTGAAGAGGCAAAAGCAATCCTTGCCAAAGCAAGAAAAGAAAAATTACCAATCGTTGACAAAGATAATAATTTGAAAGGTTTAATTACCATTAAAGATATTGAAAAGCAGATCAAATATCCGCTTTCCGCCAAAGATGCACAGGGTCGTCTTCTCTGTGGTGCCGGTGTCGGAATCACTGCAAACATGATGGATCGTGTGGATGCATTAGTAAAAGCCCATGTCGATGTCATCGTCGTAGACTCTGCACATGGACATTCTAAGAACATTTTAGAAGCTGTAAAAAATATCAAAAAGACTTATCCTGACTTACAGGTCATTGCAGGAAATGTTGCAACCGGAGAAGCTGTCAAGGCTTTAATCGACGCAGGTGCTGATGCTGTAAAAATCGGTATCGGACCGGGATCTATCTGTACTACCCGTGTCGTAGCAGGTATCGGTGTTCCACAGATCACTGCAATTATGGATGCATATAAAGTTGCAAAAGAATATAATATCCCGATTATTGCAGACGGTGGTATCAAATATTCCGGAGATATGACAAAAGCAATCGCTGCCGGTGCAAATGTATGTATGATGGGAAGCATTTTTGCCGGATGTGACGAAAGTCCGGGAACTTTTGAATTATATCAGGGAAGAAAATACAAAGTATACCGTGGTATGGGTTCCCTTGCTGCTATGGAAAACGGTTCTAAAGACCGCTACTTCCAGGAAGATGCTAAGAAACTTGTTCCGGAAGGCGTAGAAGGACGTGTTGCTTACAAAGGAAGCGTTGAGGACACAGTCTTCCAGTTAATCGGTGGTTTACGTTCCGGTATGGGTTACTGCGGTGCTCCAAATATCGAAACTTTAAAAGAAACCGGTAAATTTGTAAAAATCAGTGCTGCTTCTTTAAAAGAGAGTCATCCTCATGACATCCACATCACAAAAGAGGCTCCAAACTACAGCATTGACGAATAATTTTTATTTCTATAAACACTTCTATAAGATAGACCAAGAGCGTGAGCTGTTATACAGCTCACGCCCTTTTTATTCTCCGATGATCATTCCCTAACGATTTGCACGATTGTCATCGGCGTTGTTTTCCTGCATACCACTTCTGGTATTGTTGTCGTTGTTCTGGTTGTTGTTGTCATTATCATCGTTTCCGGTCATATCCTTGGCTGCATCTTTGATGCCCTCGCCAACTTCACCAACTCCGTCTACGACACCTTTTCCAACATCCCCTGCTGCATCACCGACATCTTCCATTGCATCGCCGACTGCATTTCCTGCATTGTCAGTATCATTATCGTTATTGTTCTTGTTCTTGTTGCTGCCTGTTGTTTCATCATTTGCAGCATCGTTTGTTACATTATCCTGCGTACCTGTTGTATCATTTACATTATCGTCATTGTTACCGCAGGCTGTAAACGTACCAAGTGCCATTACCAGCATAGCACCAACTATGATTTTTTTGAATTTTTTCATATCAATACTATCTCCTTTTGTTTTGATAGTACTAATATGTCCTTTATTTTCGTATTTATACGATGTTAACTCTCTTTTTCAAATAAATCGGACAATTTTTTCAAAAGCTTACTGCTGCTGACCGGCTTTACCAAATACTCTTCGGGATTCATTTCCATACACTCTAAGACACGATCCCTGTCCGTGACAGCTGTCATAAAAAACACAGGGATTCCCTGTGTCCGTTCGTCCTCCTGCATCCTACGGAACACCTCCGGACCATCCATTCCCGGCATCATATAATCTAACAGCACAACATCCGGAATCTGCATCGAAAGAAACTTCAGTGCTTCCTCTCCCGAACGCAGACAATACACTTTATAAATGTCCTTTAGATAAGAACGGATGACTTTTAACACCATCGGATCGTCATCCACAATCAATATTTTTTTTCTCTCTTCTGTTTCCATTTACGTCCTTCTTTCTTAACCGCTCATTATTATAGCATTATAAGAAAGTCGCGTCAAACGTATTCCCAAACGTGTACTATTTTTTTCTATCCATACCTTATTTTCTCATTTTCGGCTCAAAAATCCAGGATGCTAAATAGCCGAAAATCAAAGCTGCTGAAATTCCTACGGCACTTGCTTTAAAGCCTCCCTGAAACAGTCCTAAAAAGCCATTGGCATCTACTGCTTCTTTGACACCCTTCCACAAAACATTGCCAAATCCCAATAACGGAACACTTGCTCCTGCTCCAGCATATTCCATGAACGGTTCATAGATTCCGACTGCTCCTAACACCGCACCTAAACATACGATCAAAACCATGATCCTTCCCGGCAGCATTTTTGTCTTTTCCATTAAAATCTGGGCAAGAGCACAGATCAATCCGCCTACCCAGAATGCATTGATATAATCCATCCGATAATTCCTCCTCTTTTCCCTTATTTTTCTTTTCTTCTTCTATGCATGTTCTATGACGATCGCATGTGCAATCCCCGGAACACTCTGTCCCTCGTTAAAGCTGACCGTCGATAATAACGCTCCGGTCGGGACAAATAAAATTCTCTTTAATGCTCCCTTTTCTACCTGTTTTAAGAAATGCGCACTTAAGGTTACCGCGGAACAGCCACAACCGGAGCCTCCCGACTGTGTTCCCTGTTCCTCGCAGTCAAAAATCTCGATTCCGCAGTCTGTATGGACCTCTGCTATATCAATCCCTTTTTCACGAAGCAGTTTGATCAGAATCTCTTTTCCGACTTTTCCAAGGTCTCCGGTAATGATCTTGTCATAGTCCTCCGGCTTCCGCTCAAAATCTAACAGATGATGATATATTACATCACAGGCTGCCGGTGCCATGGCTGCCCCCATGTTCATAGAATCCTTAACCCCGTAATCTACGATCTTTCCGGTCGTGATCCCTGTGATCCTTGCCTTGCTCCTTGTGGTGCTAAGTACAAAGGCACCACTTCCGGTAACCGTCCAGGTAGCTGATAGTGGTCTTTGATTGGCATACTCCAGGGGAAATCGAAACTGTTTCTCCGCACTCGCAAAATGACTTGAAGTTAATGTCAGAACATTTTTGGCATATCCTGCCGCCACACACATCGCACCTAACGCCATGGATTCTCCTGCCGTAGAACACGCACCATATAGTCCAAAGAGCGGGATTTCATAGTCCATCAGACCAAATGAGGTGGCAATATTCTGTCCTAATAAATCTCCCGCAAAAATATATCGGATATCCTTTGCTTCTAATCCTGCTTTTCCTAACGCTAACGCCACAGCGTCCTTTTGCAGTGTGCTCTCCGCGTCTTCCCAGTTGTCTGCACCAAATTTATCGTCCTCGCAGATCACATCAAATTCTTTTCCTAACGGGCCTTCGCCCTCCTTCTTCCCCACAACATTTCCACTTGCAAGAATGTAAGGCGGTTTTTGAAATGAAAGACTCTGCAAACCCTTCATCTGTGAAAAAAAATCTTTTTGTTCCATAAAAAAACCTCCCAAACTTTTTGATAGTATGAGAGATTTTTTCCAATTTTATTCTAATTGTATTTTTCTTTTAAATGTATGACGCTTCTTTTAAAAGCTGATAAAACGTCGGCTGTAAATGATATTCCTGCATCAGACGCTCCACTTCCCGGATACGCTTTTCTTTCTGATCTTTAGACACTGGTTTTTTCTTTGCACGGATCAATAGATTCTTTGGCGTATGTGCAAAATCCACAAATTCCAAGATATCTGTCTTATAACCACATGCCTCTAACAGATTTGCACGGATCGCATCGGTCATCAACGCTGCTGTCCGTTCTTTGATCAGACCATAACGGGTCAGTATCGAATAGTCCTCACTCTGTATCTGGCTGTTCAATTCATGCTGACAACACGGTACGGAAAAGATCATTTCCGTATTCCATCGCACGGCATGATATAACGCATGATCGGTTGCCGTATCGCAGGCATGCAGTGTAATTACCATATCCACCTGTTCATTACTCTGATATCCGCAGATGTCACCCAATTCAAAATGAAGATTTTCGTAACCATACTTCTTAGCTGCAAGGTTACATTTTTCGATCACATCTTCTTTTAAATCCAGTCCGGTCATATGCACCGGAATCTTACGGATGTTTGTAAAATAGTGATATAAAATAAAGGTCAGATAGGATTTTCCACATCCAAAATCAATGATATTCAAATATGTCAGTTCCCTGTTCTTTACGGCATCGTCCACAAGTTCTACAAAACGGTTGATCTGTCGATACTTATCGTACATGCTGTGTACGATCTTTCCTTCTTTTGTGAAGATTCCCATATCGACTAAAGGCTCTATCATTTCGCCTTCCGGGATCAGATATTTCTTCTTCCGGTTATGCCCGGTCTGCTCCTTTGGTGCCGTCTTTGTACAGTTCTTTTCGATGATATGCACCTTGCCTTTTTTCGAGATCATCATCTGATATTCCACTTTGGCATTCCATACATTCATCCGGAAAAAATGTGTACCAAGTTCCTGCAGCAGATAGACCTCTAATTCTTCTTTATCAAGATTCTCATGGAACACCTGCTTTTGCGTATACTTTTCAATCTGATAATTCTTTTCTTTTTTTAAAATCTGAACTTTACGATATTCACAGTTCTTTGCCTTACTGAGTATTAACTTGTAAGGCAAAGACTGTAAGATGTCATGAATCTGTTCCTGCACTCCCTGACTCCTTTTTGAATTAGTCATCAATCTGGAAGAATGCGATCTCTTCTTCTAACTGTCTGGATAAATCTGTCAGGTTCTTGGATGCTTCTGCTAACAGGTTCATCGTTGCATTCAATTCTTCCATGGAAGCTGTTGTCTGCTGTGTACTTGCTGCATATTCTTCAGAAATTGCTGACAGGTTCTGGATGATATCTGCCACTTTCTTTCTTGCTACAAAATAGGAATCTGTGTGGCTCTTAATTACTTCCATATCGTCTTTGGAAGTGGTGATTCCCTTGCTGACTCTTACGAATTTTTCTCTGGTCTGGTTCAGTTTTTCCTGCTGCTCTGCGACAAGTACATTGACACTCTCCATAACCTCAACGCTCTTTTCAGATTCTTCTAACAGATTGTCGATTGTCTGACGGATCTGCTCTGCGGAGGTGTTGGACTGATCTGCTAATTTTCCAATCTCATCAGCTACAACGGCAAAACCTTTTCCTGCCTCTCCTGCCCTTGCTGCTTCAATCGATGCATTCAGTGCCAACAGACTGGTCTGCTCTGCGATCGCTGTGATGATCTTCGTTGCTTCTCCGATCTCCTGTACGGAATCGTTGGTCGCTTTAATCTGATTTCCGATATGTTCAATGGCTTTTGTTGTCTTATCGTTGGATACGGTAAGCTGCTCAATAATGTTCGTGGACTCATCGCCGGCATTTTTCATCTCATTGGAGGTCTCGTCTAAGGTCTCCACACCATCTACGATCTCGCCTACTACTTTACCCATATCTCCTACATAAACGGTTGCCTCTTCCACATCTTCTGCCTGGGATACCGCGCCCTTGGAGATATCCTCTACTGCACGGCTGATCTCACCTGCTGCAAGGTTACTCTGCTGTGCCATATGGTTCAGTTCCTCACCGGAACCTAACAATACTTCTGATGAGTTCTTGATATTGCTGATGATATGGATCAGCTTCTTCTGCAATGCTTCAAACGCTCTTGCCATTTCTCCTACTTCGTCTTTTCTGGTCAAGAAACGATCCTCTAACTTGAAGTTCACTTTTCCGTGTGACAGTCCGACTAATGCTTCCTCTGTATGCTTGATCGCACCTGCAAGAGATTTTGATACGATCGTTGTTGTGATCAATGTAATGATCAACAGTACGACTGCTACAACTACAATGATCATGATACGGCTTTGTGTATAATCATCAATCTCGGAACGAGGGTTCACAATGCTGATCACTCCGACAACAGTTCCATCCGTGTTCTTAACCGGAAGAGAATAGCTGTAATATTCTACTCCGTTGATCTTTGTATCATTGTCTTTGTATTCTTTTCCACCTTTCAGAACTTTATCAATGATGACTTGATCCTTTATCTTCTGTCCGATGATCCTCTCCCCGTTTTTTCCTTTCATTGTTGTGATCTCAATCTTATCCCCGTAAGTTAAAAGCATATCATAACCTGATTTTTCAACGAGCATATCCATCATCTCATTGGTCTTTGTCAGGTCAGCCGGTCCTTTGTATAAGACTCCTGTCTTTTCATCTAACTTAAAATCTCCCTGATATACGATATTGTAGGCAGACTGCACGCTTCCCGCCATTCCTGCCATTCCCTGGTACTGGGTCGTACGCATGCTGTCTCTCATGTCCTTTGCGGAAATAAAGGTCAGAATAATAAGGATCGCTATAATTGGTACCATGGTAATCCCTATCAGACGCGCTGTTACTCCAATACCGGATATTCTGTTTTCCCCTTGTCCTTCTTTCTTGCCCATGTTTTCTCCTTTCCAGCCATATCGGTCATACTGCCTCATTACAACTGTTTTTGCCTAACTATGTCGACACTTCCTGTATTTTGTCTTATTATACCATAATCTGTACTATCTCACAAGAAATGGAGGTGAAAAAAGAGACTGTGTTTGATTAAACCCCAGCCTCTTCTCTCTTCTTATTTTCCTTCATAACAGATGACAGATTCTACGTCATACTCTTTCAGTCTCTCTCTTCCTTTTAAGCCTGCTAACTCCATTAAGAAAATAATCTTTACTACTTCGCCGCCTAATTCTTCCACTAATTTTGCGGCAGCCTCCATTGTACCTCCGGTTGCGATCAGGTCATCGACTAAGACAACTTTCTGTCCCGGTTTGATGGCATCTTTGTGCATCTCGATCGTTGCTTTTCCATACTCAAGATCGTACTCTTTTTCTACGGTCTCGCATGGCAGCTTTCCTTTTTTTCTTACCAGTACAAATGGTTTATGAAGATTATATGCGATCGGCATGCCGAAAATAAATCCTCTCGACTCTGCTCCTGCAAGTACATCAAAGTCCGTATCCGCGAGCAGTTCCTGCATCTTGTCGATCGCCATATGTAATCCGTCTGCATCCTGCAATACGCTGGTCACATCCCTGAATATAATTCCCGGTTCCGGAAAATCCGGAATACTGCGGACGTAATCCTCCATTTTTTTCATGTAAATATTCCACCCTTCTGTTTTCTCTGGTACTCTACCATTCATATCCGAAACTAATAGTATCATTATTTTTCACAAAAAGCAAACCAAATGCACACATTGACAAGGTTCCGGAAACAAACTAGAATAAAAAGAACAAAAAATGCTGTGTTTGAGGAGGAATACTTATGCAAATGAATCAGACCCCATCTTCTGAACGTGTCCATATCGGCTTTTTCGGACGGCGGAATGCCGGAAAATCCAGTGTCTTAAATGCCGTGACCGGACAGGATCTGGCCGTTGTTTCAGACGTAAAGGGAACCACCACCGATCCGGTGCAAAAATCCATGGAGCTGCTCCCATTAGGACCGGTCGTTGTCATTGACACTCCGGGAATTGATGATGAAGGAGAGCTTGGTGCTTTGCGCGTAAAGAAAAGTTATCAGGTGTTAAATAAATCGGATGCCGCTGTCTTAGTAGTCGATGCATCTCTCGGACTCTGCGAAGAGGACTTTGCTTTTATTGAGCATATCCAAAAAAAGCAGATTCCTTATGCCGTGGCATTTAACAAATCCGACCTTGCTCCGTCTGCTTCACTTGCAAAAGACCTTCAATATTTAAAAGAACATCAGATTGATTTTGTATCCGTCAGTACGGCTGATCTTTCCGGAATCGATACCCTCAAAGAAAAGATCGCAACTCTTGCTAAAACAGAGGATACCAAACTTCGGATCGTTGCTGACCTGATCCATCCTTCTGATTTTGTGGTTTTAGTCGTGCCGATCGACAAGGCTGCTCCAAAGGGCAGACTGATCCTGCCGCAGCAGCAGACGATCCGTGATATCTTAGAGGCAGATGCAACTGCCATTGTCGTCAAAGAATATGAACTTCGTGACACCTTAGCTCACTTAGGCAAAAAACCGCGTCTTGTCATTACCGACAGTCAGGTCTTTGCAAAAGTATCTGCCGACACCCCGGCAGATATTATGTTAACTTCGTTTTCTATCCTCTTTGCAAGATATAAAGGAAATCTGCCGGCACTGATCAAAGGTGTCACTGCACTAGAGCAGATTGAGGACGGAGATAAAATTTTAGTTTCCGAAGGCTGCACTCATCACAGACAGTGTGACGATATCGGCAGTGTCAAGCTGCCCCGCTGGATCCGGCAGTATACCGGAAAAGAACCGGAATTTGTCTTTTCCTCCGGCACGGAATTTCCGGCAGATCTCTCACCGTATAAGATGATCGTGCATTGCGGCGGCTGTATGTTAAATGAGCGTGAAATGAAATACCGCCTTGCCTGTGCAAAGGATCAGAATATTCCTATGACCAATTACGGTATCCTGATTGCCTATATCCAGGGCATCTTAAAGCGGAGCGTTGAACCGTTTCCTGCAGTATCTATGATGCTTACGGAGGAACCGTCATGAGAACAGAACATGATATGTTAGGAACATGCAGCCTTTCCGATGATACTCTTTACGGATTACAGACGCTTCGTGCCAAAGAAAATTTTATTACTTCCTATCATACTACAAATCTTTCCCTGATCTACGCCATGGTGCAGGTAAAAAAAGCGGCTGCCTTATCTTACCAGGAACTGCACCCGGAGGAATCCCAAAAATGGGATGCTATCCTCTGCGCCTGCGACCGGATCTTAGCCGGAGATGTGGATGATGCTTTTTGTACCAGTGCCTTACAGGGAGGTGCCGGCACTTCCACAAATATGAATGTCAATGAGGTCATTGCTAATCTTGCGTTGACTGTCTTAGGACAAGCTCTGGGAAATTATGATACGATTCACCCTTTAGACGATGTGAACCGCGGACAGTCTTTTAGAAAGTTTAGAACTACTCCGTGACACCGTAATACTTTTTCAAAAAAATTGTATTGATGGGATTCTTGCAGATGAACAATCCTGCTTAGAGACATTAAAATGCTCCCGGATAGATCTCTACCACAGGAGCACTGAAATCGGATATGATAAAGCAGAAGAACAGTATTATCAGGCAAAGTCAGGTACTACACCTGAATGATCACTGCCATTAACTCTAAATCTTCACTTGGCGATGCATTTGCAATGCTGTGTCTGCCACCGCTTTTGCAGATGCAGACATCGCCTGTTTCTACCGTACTGCTTTCGCCGTTGTCATTATATTCCGCTGTTCCGTGAAGTACCGTAATGATCTCTTCTTCTCCGATATGCTCATGCATTCCGAGGGAACAGCCCGGTTTTAAGATTAAACGTGCAATGACATTTGCATCACTCTCATATTCTCCCTGTACCACGGACGGGATCACTTCTACGGTTCCATCTCCGCCTTTCATGTGTTCATTAAAAATATGTGTAATCTCTGAATATTTTTTTACCACTGTATTTCCTCCACTTTGATCATCCTTTCTAAATCGTAAAGAATGACATATCCTTCTCTAAATCCTCGGATAAGCCCTGCAATTCTTTTGCTGCCACAGACAACTGACGGATTGCCTCATTCAGACCTGCCATAGATGCTGTCGTCTGTTCTGTACTTGCTGCATTTTCCTGTGAAATTGCTGATAAATTCTGAACTGCATCAATAATTCTGGATCTTGACTGATCACATATCTGCGTATGACTCTGGATTGCCTCTGTCTCGCTTCTGGATGCATTGACTCCGTCTGCTACGGATACAAATTTTGTCTTTGTCTCTTCTAATTTTTCCTGCTGCTGTGCAACGATATCTTCTACTTCATGCATGACGTTTACCGTTTGTTCTGCCTCACTTAACAAATCGCGGATGATGTCTTTGATCTTTTCCGCCGAGTCATTCGACTGCTCTGCTAATTTCTGGATCTCGGATGCCACTACTGCAAATCCTTTTCCATGCTCTCCGGCTCTTGCCGCTTCAATACTTGCATTTAACGCTAACAGGCTTGTCTGACTCGCGATCGAAGTGATCAGTTCTACTGCTGCATGGATCATCTGTACAGAATCGTTCGTTGCTTCAATCTGTCTTCCGATACGGTTGATCGCCTGTGTCGTCCTGTCATTGGATTCGGAAAGCTGACGGATAATGACAGAAGACTCATCACTGGCATTTTTCATTTTCGCAGATGTATCATCCAAACCATCCACACTGCTTACAATCTCTTCAATGACATGTCCCATCTCTCCGATATGTACCGATGCTTCTTCAATCTCTTCTGCCTGTGAGACTGCACCCTTGGATAAATCCTCTATGACCTTACTCATTTCGTTCGTTGTTGCACTGGAGTTTTCTGCCATCTGACTTAGAGATTCTCCCGATGCATTCAGTATTCCTGAAGATTTTTTGATATCACTGATGATCTCAAAAAGCTCCTGTTTTAACTTTTCGACGGAACGTGCCATATCACCGATTTCATCGTTTCGCCCTAACAGCTTTTCTTCCACATCCAGGGTCAGATTACCGTCTGCTAACGCACCGATTACCTTTTCTGTTCCACGCACGCTGACCGCTACGGATCTTGAGGTGATCCATGCTGCGATCGATGCCATTGCCATAATGATCAGTGCCATAAGAAATACGGCGCTTGACTTGCTTTTGATAAAGGCATTAATATCTTTGCTCTCTCTTCCGACAAACACCATTCCTATGATACTGTCATCCGAATTCTTTACCGGCACATAATATCCGTAGTATGGTCTTTCATTGATCACAATACCCGTATCTGAGTATTCTTT
>ERZ506753.1967-NODE-1967-length-10930-cov-3.511356_pt1 | contig 10930 bp, 7 predicted proteins | sample MGYA00513044_ERZ506753 | MGnify/ENA metagenome assembly ERZ506753 | reverse complement strand
GATCAATGAAGATGACGAGAATACAATTTTTGCTGATAAAAACACAGTCTTCTATCGCTTTGATTTCAATAGGAGTAATCGGATTACTAAGTACCGTTTGTGCCTATTCTTTCTATATTCCTGCCGGGGATACTTCTTATCAATGGCTGTGGTGTGGGTGGGTTTCTATAATATTTACTGTATGTGTATTATTAGCGGTAGGGTTATCAGCAAAAGGAGTACATTTTTTCTATCATTCAGTGATTTGGGGGCTTATTTTAATGGGTGGTATTGAAGCAGTCTGGGGATTGCGTCAGATTTACGGTTTCGCTACTTCTAATCATTCATTATATGCTGTGACAGGCTCTTTTTATAATCCTGGACCATATTCCGGCTATTTGGCATTGGTATTTCCTGTATGTTTGTACGAATGGTTACGATTAAATGCTATAAAAAAGCAACGTACTTGGGAAGAATCGGTTGGGTATTATTTATCTTTTGGGGTGCTGTTATTACTTGTTTGTGTACTTCCGGCAGGAATGAGCCGTTCGGCATGGCTGGCGTCCATCTTTTCGGGAGTATTTGTATGTAGTGTACACTATCCATGGAGAAATTGGTTGAAAAAAGCTTGGAAGGAGTATCATGGAAAAGCGGTAGTTGCTTTACTTTTGCTTTCCGTTATTTTGATAACAGGAGGTATTGGAATCTATCATTTGAAGGCTGATTCAGCTAAAGGACGATTGTTTATGTGGAAAATAAGTAGTTTGGCTGTGGTTAAGAAGCCCATTTCTGCGTATGGTATTGGGAACTTTGTTTATGCTTATGGACAAGAGCAGGAGAAATATTTTGCAAAAGGTAGTTATGATGAAGATGAGGAACGTGTAGCTGGTAGCCCGGAATATGCTTTTAATGAATATCTACGAATAGCAGTAGAGTGTGGTATTCCGGTTTTGGTACTTGTGTTAACGATAATAGGTGGTTGTTTGTATCGGGGAATTAAAAAGAAACGTATCGGTATCTGCGGAGGATTAATTTCATTACTTTTTTTCTCTTTTTCTTCTTATCCAATGACGTATCCTTGTTTTATCATTGCATTTATTCTTCTTTTAATTGCATGCTTCTTGGACTATTCACATAAGTTGATGCTTCTATTTACGTTTGTGATCGGCAGTGTAGGTGTATGGTTGGTACGGAATAATGCGTATGACGCTTGTCGGGAGTGGTCACAATGTAAAATGTTGTATAGTATTCAGGCATATGGTAAAGCGAAAGAAGAATATGGAAGACTATATCCGCTTCTGAATGGCCGTCCCCGTTTTCTTTTTGAGTATGGACGTTGTCTGCATAACTTGAAAGAATACAATGCTTCTAATCGGATATTACAAGAAGCGGAACGAATCAGTTGCGATCCGATGATACTTAATGTCATTGGCAAAAACTATAAGGCGTTAAAGAGATATGAAGAAGCTGAACATTGGTTTCTGCGCTCTACTCATCGTTTACCGGGACGTATTTATCCATATTATCTGTTAGCAAAACTCTATGCTGAACCGGATTTTCGAAAACCTGATAAATTGGAACAAATGGTCGAAATTGTGTTGACGAAAGAACCGAAAATACAATCGTCTGCTATTCGTGAAATGAGAGATGAAGTAAAAAAATTGATAAGTCGATGAAAAAGCTGTTATTACTATTGATGCGTTTGATGAAAGGGTGCATTTGGGGAATTACAATCTTGTTCCTTGGTTGGATACTACTACAAACAGTCTTGTTTGCCTCCTTCAAAGTACCTACGGATTCAATGGTGCCTGCTTTGTTACCTGGTGATAACATTATTGTGAACAAACTTCCGATGGGTGCCCGACTTTTTAATTTGTCTGCAGCTTTCCGTCAGGAACGTTTTGTTGTCTATCGGTTGCCTGCTTTGGGGGGCATAAAACGAAATGATGTTCTTGTTTTCAATTTTCCTTATCCTCAACATCGGGATAGTATTGGATTTGATATTTTAAAATATTATGTGAAACGTTGTGTTGCATTACCCGGTGACTCTATTTCTATTCATAACTATCATTATTGTGTGGCAGGCTATGAGAAAGATTTGGGTAATATAAAATCTCAGGACAGTATGAAAGAACGTCTACAACAATTACCGGAGAATGCTCGAAAACGATATTCTTTCCAAACCTATCCGTGGAACGATTCTATTCACTGGAACGTTTGTAATTTTGGTCCACTTTATATACCTCGAATGAATGATGTCATTGTGATGAGCCGGAAGAATTACCTTCTTTATCGTCATCTTATCGAATGGGAACAGCAGAAGAAACTTCAATGGAAAGGAGAAAAAGCTTATTTGGATCATCATCGTATTACTAGCTATCGTTTTCGTACAAACTATTATTTTATGGCAGGAGATCGGGTGTTTAACTCTCAGGATTCTCGTTATTGGGGATTGTTGCCGGAAGAATATATTGTTGGAAGGGCATCTTTTATTTGGAAATCTACTGATAATGAAGGGAAAATACGTTGGAAACGAATATTCAAATCAATAACATAATGACGAGTATGAATAATATTAGGATATTTATAGTGAAGATATGCTATATATGTTGTGCTATAGCAATGAGCTATATAGCTATTTCTTGTCTGTCTGAGAACAAAATAATAGATAGAAGCAGCCCTGTATTAATTGTGAATTTGGATAGTACCAAAGTGTCAGAATTTAAGTATTCGGATATTTTCAAATCAGTGACTGCAATTGAGCTGGATGAAAAAGACGCACTGCTGGGAGGAATAGATAAAATGCAGATTTACAAGAGTCAATTGTTTGTTTTGGATAGCCGTTCTACAAAAGGAGTTTATATATTTGATAGAAAAGGCACTTTTATGAGAAAAATTGGCAATATAGGATTGGCACCTGATGAATATGTATCTTGTGATGATTTTACGATTAATATAGATGATAATGAACTGTATATCTTTGATTCTTTACAGAATAAGATATATAGGTATGATATTTCTTCAGGTAAGTTTAAAGGAGGAATTCTTATGGATAAGAATATTCATTTTAATTACATTGCTTATAATAGTGGATGCTTATATGGAGCACAGACTTTTTTTCAACCTTCAAAAGAAGATAGATACTATTTACTACAGCAAGTAGATGTCAAGTCAGGGGAAAGAATTGCACAATGGATGGATGCATCAGAGTATAATAAAGGGTGGAATGATGAACTTATTCATGGCAATGTTTTTTATAATGTTGGCAAGAATGAAGATTTGTTTATCATGGGTTTAATGGATACTATTATGTCTATTAAAGAACAGAGAATTTCTCCATATATGGCTATTCAAAGTGAGGGGATAGTTTTAAAAAAAGATATATTAGAAGATGAAAAGCTTCTGACTCTTGATCCTCGGGTAAGAAGTCGAAATATTCTTTCTCTAATAAATAGGCTTAACAAACAAGGTAAAATACAGCATATTTCCCATATTTATAAATATAAAGACCAGCTATTTTTTGAATGTATGAGAAAGTCTAATCAACAGGTTCAGCATGATATTAAAAGTGGGAGAACACTTGTTTATGAGAAAACACTAAATGATATATTGTTTACTATTAAGCCTGACTATTCTCATATTCCGATATTTCTTTGTAGTGATTCGTTGGGTGTATATTTTTATGTTACTCCTGAATGTTTTTCTGAGTTGCAGTATTTTGAGAAAGAGAATTATATATCTGATAAACTAAAGAATAAAGAAAGTATAAGAAAATTAAGAGATGAATCTAATCCATTGATACTCTATTATGAATTTAAATAATTTCATAACTGTTTGTATTTCAGTTATGTCTGTTTCTGCTATTTCTTTTTATATAAGTGAAAAGACGGAAATAAATAGAAGGGATATGAATAATATACAAAAGAGTTTTGGGAAAAATAAAATACTAATATTGCCGGCTTATGAAAATAATCGTTATAATATGATGCTTTTAAAAAATAAATTGAGTAATTTTAGATTCACAAATATATCCGAGGAATTTCTGGAGTTTCCAAGTAGCCGAACAACAGGATTGAGTCAACGATTTTTTGCATATGTAAATAACCAGGGGCGAATGACCTCATTTTATTTTCCTAGTAAAAATCAACAGGATATAACACGATTATATTTAAATCATTTGAAGGAAAAAATACAAAAGAATAACAAGAATAAGATTGTCGGGCATAAATAAAGTCTGAGTCCAATAGAGGGATTAATTTATAATGCATAATCGATAGCAATAAATATATTATGAGAAAATACAGTTATATATGGATGCTGCTATGTTGTTTAGCTTATGGTGGAATGACATCTTGCTCTGGCAAGAAAAGTGATGCAGACGAGCAGGATAAAGGTGTTTCTACCGTTCTTCCGGATTCAAAGAATGAAGTCACCGTTCAAATTCTAAAGAGGTGTGATTTTCATCACGAACTAGTCAGTAACGGCAAGGTAAGTGCCCGTGGGCAGGCTGATCTTCGTTTTGAAACGAATGAGGTTATTGCTCATGTCTATGTGAAAAACGGTGATCGTGTTCGTAAGGGGCAGAAGTTGGCCGAGCTGGATAAATTCCGTCTGGAACAGAAATTATCACAGGCGGAAGATGCTTTGTTGAAAGCGGAGCTTGAACTGAAAGATGTACTTATCGGGCAGGGATATACGCCGGATGATTTTAGCAAGGTGCCTGAAGAAACCATGAAACTTGCGAAAGTAAAGAGCGGCTATGAACAGTCGAAGTCCCAGTATGAACTTACGAAAAGAGAAACGGAGCATGCTACACTTGTTGCCCCCTTTGACGGGATAGTAGCTAATCTGTTTTCAAAACCTTATAATCTCGCTAATACGTCCGAGGCATTTTGTACTGTCATTGACACTCGTGGGATGGAAACTGATTTCACCGTGTTGGAGAACGAATTGGCTTTTATTAAAACCGGTGACAAAGTAATGATTACTCCTTATGCCGGCGGAGGTTCTTATGAAGGTAGTGTATCTGAAATCAATCCGCTGGTGGATGCGAACGGAATGGTAAAAGTAAAAGCTGCGGTAAACGGACAGGGGAAGTTGTTTAGCGGCATGAACGTAAGGGTAAGCGTCAAGCGGAGTTTAGGGGAGCAGTTGGTCATTCCTAAAACGGCTGTGGTGCTGCGTTCCGGTAAACAGGTTGTGTTTACCTTAAAAGAAGGCAAGGCAATGTGGAATTATGTACATACGGGATTGGAGAATGCTACGGAATATGTTGTCTCGGATAAATCTCAGGGAGGTGTTGAAGATGGCCTCTTGGAAGGAGATACGGTTATTGTCACCGGGAACTTGAATTTAGCGCATGAAACGGAGGTGACTATAAGCGGTGAATGATTGACTGCAAACGATAAATACAGAGAAAAGCATGATAAAATTTTTAATCCAGCGTCCTATTGCCGTGCTGATGGCTTTCACCGCCTGTTTTATAATCGGGCTGGTGACTTATTCTACACTTCCGATATCTCTGCTTCCGAATATCGCTATTCCGGAGATCACTATACAGGTGTCTGCTGCCAATACATCTGCCCGCGAACTGGAAAATACGATTGTGAAACCTTTGCGCAGCCAGTTGATACAGGTTTCTACATTGAAAGATATTCACAGTGAGTCTAGAGACGGCGCCGGTATTATCCGCTTGTCTTTTGATTTCGGTACTAATACGGACCTGGCCTTTATCGAGGTCAATGAAAAGATAGACGCTGCAATGAACTATCTCCCGAAGGAAACGGAACGTCCGAAAGTCATTAAGGCGAGCGCAACGGATATACCTGTTTTTTACCTGAATCTGACTTTGAAGAATGACAGTGCTTATAGCATTACGGGACAACAGTCCTTTCTGGATCTGTGTGAATTTGCGGAATCGGTCATTAAACGTAGGATAGAGCAGCTTGAAGAAGTGGCTATGGTAGATGTGACCGGATTGGTGGAACGTCAGGTGCAGATTGTGCCCGATGAGGATATGCTCTCCATGTTGGGAATTTCTATTGAGGATATAGAATCGACTCTGGCTGCCAATAATGTGGAACCGGGTAGTATGACGGTACGTGACGGATATTATGAATATAACATAAAGTTTTCCACCCTCCTGCGTACTGCAGAAGATGTAGAAAATATTTATCTGCGTAAAGGAGACCGGATTGTGCAGTTAAAGGATTTCTGCCGGGTGAATATTGTGCCCGTAAAAGAAAAAGGGGTATCTGTATCTAACGGGAAAAGGGCAGTGACGCTGGCTGTTATCAAGCAGGCGGATGAGAATATGGATAAGATGAAGAAATCTCTGGTAGAGACGATGGAGTACTTCCAACGGGTATATCCGGATATTGATTTCAGTATCAGCCGTAATCAGACGGAATTGCTGGACTACACAATTTCGAATCTGCAACAGAATCTGTCTTTAGGTTTTCTCTTTATCTGCCTGGTAGCGGTCTTGTTTCTGGGGGATGTAAAATCTCCGTTGGTTATCGGACTTAGCATGGTGGTTTCTATCGTAATCAGTTTCGTTTTCTTCTATCTGTGCAATATGTCCCTGAATATCATTTCACTCGCCGGATTGATTCTGGCATTGGGTATGATGATTGACAGTTCGATTATTGTAACTGAGAATATATCGCAATACCGGGAACGGGGATATTCGTTGCGCCGTGCCTGTATCACGGGAACAAGCGAAGTGGTGACTCCCATGTTGAGTTCCTCCTTAACGACCATTGCCGTGTTTGCACCGTTGATTTTTATGAGTGGTATTGCCGGAGCTATCTTTTACGATCAGGCTTTTTCAGTTACAGTGGAACGTATGGTTGCTTATTTTACGGGTATCATGTTGCTTCCCGTACTTTATCTGCTGGTCTACCGGACCGGTATCCATACCCGGAAATGGAAGTGGCTTTCCTTTAAATTCAATAACCCGATAAAAGATCATACATTAGATCGTTTTTATGATGCGGGGGTGGACTGGGTATTCAGTCATAAAACGTTCAGTGTTTTGTTCTGTGCTATTTCCATTCCGCTTTGTGTATTTTTCTTTTTCTTTATCGACAAGCAGCGCATGCCCGATATTGAGGAGAATGAATTGATTGCCAGGATTGAGTGGAATGAGAATATTCATGTGGATGAAAACAGGAGGCGTGTGGACGAACTTTTTAAAGAACTGGAAGAACCGGTAGCCGAGCACACGGCGTCCATTGGCAGGCAGGATTTCCTTCTGAACCGTGAAAGGGAGCTTTCTTCTTCCGAGGCTGAACTTTACTTCCGTACGGAGACGCCCGAAACTATTTCTCCTTTACAGCAAGAAATTTATCGCAGACTGAAAGAGCGTTATCCGCTTTCCGTCATTTCTTTCTCTCCGCCGGAGACTGTGTTTGAGAAACTCTTTGTCACAGGCGAACCGGATATCATAGCCGAGTTTTATACCCGTAATAAGGCAAAGGCACCGGAAGCGGAAACCATCCGGCGCGTGGAGAAGGACTTGGCACGGAAGACGGGAATCGCCCCTACGGGTATCGCTTTCGAGAATCAACTGAATCTAAGTATTAGCAAAGAGAAACTGTTGCTTTACCGTGTTTCCTATAATGAGCTCTACCGTATCTTGAAAACTGCTTTTCGTGAGAATAGTGTGACAATGTTGCATTCTTACCAACAATATCTTCCGATCAGCGTTGCCGGCAGCGAAAAGACTGTGAATGAAATATTGCAGGAGACGTTGATACAGACTGAACCGGATAATAAAGGAAACATAGAATATATCCCTCTTCGGGAGCTGGTTACGATAGCTCCTGCTGAGGATCTGAAAAGTATTACTTCGGGGCGTAATGGTGAATATGTCCCCTTTAATTTTTATGACGTGCAGAACGGGGACAAGTTGATGCGGGAAGTGAAGCAGGTAGCGGAGGAAACGAAAGAATGGGATACAGGCTTCTCCGGAAGTTTCTTTTCCAACAGGGAGATGTTGGACGAGCTGGTGGTAATCCTGTTTATTTCGTTGTTGCTGATGTATTTTATTCTTGCCTCGCAGTTTGAAAGTTTCCTGCAACCTTTGCTTGTTCTGGCGGAGATACCGATAGATGTGGCCTTTGCGTTATTACTGCTTTGGCTTTGCGGGCATACACTGAATCTGATGTCTGCTATCGGACTTATTGTCACCTGTGGTATTGTAATCAATGACTCTATCCTGAAACTGGACGCTATCAATGAACTGCGCAAAGCGGGTGTTCCGTTGTTGGAGGCTATCCATGAAGCAGGACGCAGGCGTTTGCGCCCGATTATCATGACTTCGCTGACTACTATCTTTGCAATGGTGCCGTTACTGTTTTCATCGGATATGGGTTCGGAATTACAGAAACCATTGTCTATCGCCATGATAGGGACAATGTCGGTCGGTACGGCAGTGAGTCTGTTCATCATACCATTGCTTTACTGGTTTATTTACAGAAAGAAAGAAGAAATAAGTAGCAAGTAATAACGAATAGTTCAAATATGAGAGTTATGAATGGATTATTAAATTTTACCACGGAGGAGACAAAGTTATTCTTTTCAGCAAAGAAAAGGATATGGGCATTTCTCTGTATTCTTGGTGTCCTCTGTGGTGAATCCCTGCTTCATGCACAGAAACGTCTGGTACTGGATTTGAACCGGACAATCGCTCTTGCCAATGACAGTTCATTGGAGTCATTCCGTACACAGAATATGTACTTGTCCGGTTATTGGGAGTACAGGACATATAAGGCAAACCGCCTGCCCAGCCTGACGCTGGATCTTACTCCGGCGCAATATAACCGGGATATTACGAAACGTTACGATTCGGGACAGGATTTGGATGTGTACCGTACGCAACAGTCTTATTATGCTTATGGAGGGTTAAGTGTCCGGCAGAATCTTGACCTGACCGGAGGTACATTTTATCTGGAATCGAATCTTGCCTATATGCGTAATTTCGGAGATAATAGTGCGACACAGCTGACCAGTGTCCCGATAAGGATTGGATATTCGCAAAGTTTGGTGGGGTATAATCCATTCAAATGGGAACGGAAGATAGAGCCTTTAAAATATGAACGTGTGAAAAAGGAATTTCTTTATAATGTGGAGAAAGTTTCGGAAACGGCAACGAGTTATTTCTTCTCTCTGGCTATGGCACAAGCGGAATATAACCTGGCAAAAGAAAATCTGGCTTCTACGGATACGTTGTACCGCATCGGGCAACAACGGCACCGGATCGCAGCTATCTCGCAAGCCGACCTGTTGACTCTGAAGCTGGATCGGGTGAATGCGCAGAACACATTGCAGAATAAAGCAAGCGATTTGAAGCGGGCTATGTTCTCATTGGCTTCTTTTCTCAATCTGGATAAGAATACGCAGATCGAGCTGGAACTTCCTTCCCGTCCGGGAATGCTGGAGATTCCGATAGATGAGGCTTTGAGGTGGGGAAGGAGCAACAACCCGCAATTGTTGGAATTGAAACAGAATGTGCTGGAAGCGGAGCGTAATGTGGATAAGACTAAAAAGGAGTCGCGCTTTAATGCAAGTGTGAATGCCAGTATCGGTTTTAATCAGGTGGCGGACAATTTCGGGGATGTCTATCATAAGCCCATGCAGCAGGATTTGGTGGCGGTCAGTGTCTCTATTCCGTTGCTGGACTGGGGCGTCCGCAAAGGAAAGTATAATATGGCACGGAATAACCTGAATGTGGTGAAGATTTCGGCACGCCAGGACGAGATAAGTATTGAGGAGGAAGTGATAATGACAGTGAGTGATTTTAATATCCAGCAACAATTGATTGCCAGTGCGGAAGAAGCTTTGGATTTGTCCATACTCGCTTATAATGAGACAAAGCAGCGTTTTATCATCGGCAAAGCGGATATAAACAGCCTGACTCTTTCTCTGAACAGGCAGCAGCAGGCACAGCGTAACTTTATCTCTGCTTTGCAGAATTACTGGTTGAATTATTACAAGATACGACGGCTTACGTTGTTTGATTTTGCTACAAAACTTTCACTTTCGGACAGGTTCGATTTTAACGGAGGCAAGCTGATCAAATGATAATTGCGGCGTTTATTCTCGGTAGTATCTCCATTAAGTCTGTCATAAACAGAGATGTTGTCGCTTATATGACAGAGATTTCTATTTACATAAATAATGGTAATGCAAAATATAAGTCTTGAAATAAAAAAGTCCTCGAAGGCTTCCGCTTTCACCCTGATTGTGGCTTTTGTCTGCGTGGCATTGGTCGGGCTGGCGCTTGTGCCGTTGCTTCCGGTCAAACTGAACCCCTCACGGACATTACCCGGCTTCACGGTGCGTTTCAGTATGCCCGGCACTTCGGCACGCGTGGTGGAAATGACAGCTACCAGCAAACTGGAGGCGATGCTTGCCCGCGTGAAAGGGATTCGGGGTATCTATTCTACTTCAGGAAACGGGTGGGGCAGTATCAGCGTGAATCTGGATAAACATGTGGATGTTGCAGTTGCACGTTTTGAAGCGTCCACCATCATTCGTCAGACATGGCCGGAACTGCCGGACGGGGTGAGCTATCCGTATATTCAGATGCAGAGTCCGGGGCAGAACAACCAGGGCCCTTTTATGGCATTTACGATTAATGCGCCTGCTATTCCCATTCTGATACAACAGTATGCGGAAGAACATATTAAGACACGTTTGGCACAACTTCCGGGAATTTATAAGATTAATCTTGGCGGGGCTACTCCAATGGAATGGCGGTTGGAATATGACTCCGAACAGTTACATACGCTTGGGATAAGTACGGATGATATCCGTCAGGCTGTCCGGTTGCATTACCAAAAAGAGTTTCTGGGTACATACGATATGGAACAGGGGAGTTCGGGCAGGCAATGGATCCGTCTGGCGCTGGTTCCCGAATATAATAACCGGGACTTTGATGCGGAAC
>ERZ506753.1902-NODE-1902-length-11271-cov-5.769080_pt1 | contig 11271 bp, 5 predicted proteins | sample MGYA00513044_ERZ506753 | MGnify/ENA metagenome assembly ERZ506753 | reverse complement strand
ATATTAATTTCGTAACTATACATTTTGGGCTGCAAAAATACGAATAATATTTGAAAACACAATGAGTTATATGATTATTTTTAGAAAAACGCTTTCATAATCAATTCACTGTCAATAAAAGAAAAAGGGAATAGCGCTATATAAGTACCATTCCCCTCTTTCGCTAAAAAATCCACAGACATGATCATATCGTAAAGCTTTACAATACATCAATACCCATGTATCCAGTCCCACCTCTTTCCAAACTGCAATAATTATTGTTTGAAGGTAGTGAGAAGCCTCTCTGGTATTCATTTTTCCGAATCAAGCTTCACCTTTAAAACCCGATATCGGCGGAATAAATGTCCCCTCTTGATGCTCTCCGGGCATACGAATTTCTCCAAATACCCGTTCATATTTACCAATATTTTCTTCCAATGCACGAAGCAGTCGTTTGGCATGTTCGGGTGCCAAAACAACACGCGATTGAACTCCGGCTTTCGGTATCCCGGGCATCACGCGTACAAAGTCGAGAATAAACTCTGAACTGGAATGAGTAATGATAGCCAAATTGGCATAAGTGCCTTGAGCTACTTCTTCTTTCAACTCTATCTGCAACTGATTGTTTGGGTTCTGATTTTCCATAATAATATATTTATTTTTTATTTATAGTGAGTATTTCCATGTTTTTATCTCCCTTCATCGCTTTCACCATTCTCACTGTAACCGGCTGTGGTAAAGAGATTCAGGGTGAAAGAGACTACCGTTCCAATGAAGTCCGGTAATGTCCGGGTACGGGAACGTATACCGGTTGCTGCTTGGTATTGATATTCTTCAATTTCTTCTCTTCCTGCAACCGCTTCAAACAACGTCCGGCGGTAACACGTGTCATTTGGCAGATTTTTTCGATATCGCGACGGACCAATATACTGTTCTCACTAAAAAACTCTGTCAATTTCATATCTATCTCTATTTCCGACAAATGAGCCGAATGGCTTCCGGCCTTTGAGCGTTCAGCTTTCAGTTCGGCCACCCGGTAACGCAATTCTTTATCGGCACGAAAGTTAACATTCTTAAATTTCACGCTCGAAGCTCTGGTATCCTTCGGATTTCGCGTTTCCGGAGCAGTCAAAGATACATCAAAATATCCGATACCATCGATATGAACACGCCATCCATCTTTCAACCAGCCTACCAACGAACGGTTCAATGCATCAAGCACAGCCACCACATCGGTTCTTGTCAATGTACAAGCCATTTCAATTTCTTTCACAATGTCGGGAGTCGAAACTGTGCGACGATTTACAACGCGGGGATAGTAACGTAATTTCTTCGGGCGTCCTGAAGGCATCGGCACCGGAGCAAACTCAAATTCTACTGCCATAAACGGTATTCTCTTTAAGGATAATCATAAAATCTCACCGGAAACATTATCGTTTCACAATTATGAGACGTGTTTTTCACAAATGAGAGACGCACGTTTCATTATTGAGAGACGAATTTCTCACAATTGTGAAACGCTAATAACTCTCATGCAAAAGTAGGTAAATACAAGCAGGAAACAAAGCATTTACCAGGTTATTTTCAACTAAGCAGATTTCAATAAATCTATTCCCCGAAAATTCGAAAAAGAGGGATCGACGACCTTACATTTCCCCTAAGAACCAATAACGAAAATAACATGAAACTTACGGAAATGATCAGAAATTTCTTCCGGTGGAATCGGAAAGTAACAAACAATGAGTCAAAAACAGGGCAAAAAAGAAGAATCGAAAACAAAACGATGGTCCAAGAGCAGGAAGCGAGCGAAGCACTTCAAAACTATTTATTAATGCAGTATGACTTTCGTTATAACTTGCTGACAGAAGAGACAGAATTCCGGCCAAACAGTTCTTCCGACCCGGCATTCACACCGATCGGGCAACGGGAAATGAATACACTTTGTATGGATGCCCGTACAATAGGCATCAAATGCTGGGATCGGGATTTAAACCGCTATCTACTCTCCACACGCATACCTTCGTATCACCCATTACAACTTTATATGAAAGAACTCCCCGAATGAGATGGTCACGACCGACTCACCGATCTGGCGCAGCGCGTATCGACATCACCCATATGGATCAAAAGTTTTCACACCTGGATGCTGGCAGTTGTAGCTCAATGGACCGGAAAGGAACAAGTACATGCAAATTGTGTAGTTCCCATCCTTGTCAGCAGCGAACAGGGACATCTGAAATCTACCTTTTGCAAAGGTTTGCTCCACCCTTGCCTTCATCGCTATTACACCGAAAAATTTTCGCTCACCTCACAAGGAGATGCCGAGCGGAAACTGGCAGAAATGGCTCTTATAAACCTGGCTGAATTCGACCGATACTCACCGTCCAAATGCCACAGCTTAAAAACCTAATGCAACTGTCTACACTGAATCTCCGGAAACCACATCAAAAAAGTTACCGTCTACTTCCCCGTATCGCCTCATTTATCGGCACATCCAATCGCATGGATTTATTAACAGACCCAAGCGGTAGCCGAAGATATATTTGCATTGAAGTGAAGCAAGCCATTAATCTGGAGGGGATTGAGCATTCGCAGATCTATGCCCAATTAAAAGCAGAGCTCATGGCAGACAGGCGTTACTTCTTCAATAAAGAAGAAGAACAACAAATCCAGCAACACAATCTTTCGTTCTATCGTCAGACATTGACTGAAGAAGTACTTCGCGATTGTTTCCGACCGGCTTTTGAAGAAGATACTTATGAACTGCTATCGGCCGCCGAGATTTTCCAAACATTACAACGTCACAATCCGACGGCCATGCGGGGTGCAAATCCGAATCATTTCAGCCAGATATTAGCGACGGCAGGAGTTGTCCGAAAACATACAAAATGGGGAAATGTGTACCGGGTACACCGGTTAAACAATTCACCTCAAAAAGAGTGACCCTTCACCCTACAAAGCCGATGGAAAAGGTATTACACCAAAAAGGTGAATGCGGTGAAGGAGGTAAAACAAAACTGAAAAACAGTTATTAAAACAAAGGAGCAGCCACTATTACAGTGATTGCCCCTTCTTTTTATAATAACCAATTCGGTATTCTTATTCTACTTCATTATAATCAAGCACAGTCTTCTTGTTTGCCAAGATACGATCATACTCCTCTTTTGAGCCGACAATAACCTTGTCAAATTCACGCTGACCTGTACCTGCCGGAATTAAATGACCGCAAATAACGTTCTCTTTCATTCCTTCGAGCTTATCGATCTTACCATTGATAGCAGCCTCATTCAACACTTTCGTAGTCTCCTGGAAAGATGCTGCCGACATAAAGCTGGAAGTCTGCAATGCAGCACGCGTGATACCTTGGAGTATCTGCGTAGATGTAGCCGCAATGGCATCACGTACTTCAACCGGTTTCAAGTCACGACGTTTCAACATACTGTTTTCATCACGCAACTTGCGGGCAGTAACAATCTGACCCGGCTGCATATTCTGAGAATCACCGGCATCAACGACCACTTTCTTACCCCAGATACGATCGTTTTCTTCCATAAACTCAAGTTTATCCACAACCTGCTGTTCAAGGAAACGCGTATCTCCCGGCTCGTCAATTTCCACCTTACGCATCATCTGACGAACGATTATTTCGAAATGCTTATCATTGATCTTCACACCTTGCAGACGGTATACATCCTGAACTTCGTTCACAATATATTCCTGCACTGCCGTAGGACCTTTAATTGCCAAAATGTCTGCCGGAGTAATAGCACCATCCGATAGCGGAGTACCAGCACGCACATAGTCGTTCTCCTGTACCAGAATTTGCTTAGATAGGGCCACGAGATACTTCTTAACCTCACCGGTCTTAGATGTAACGATGATCTCACGGTTACCACGTTTAATCTTACCCATCGTAACCTCACCATCGATTTCTGATACAACGGCAGGATTCGACGGATTACGCGCTTCGAAAAGCTCCGTAACACGGGGAAGACCACCGGTAATATCACCGGCCTTACCTACAGCACGCGGTATCTTGACAATAACCTCACCAGCTTTCACTTTCTGTCCGTTTTCAACAATAACGTGTCCACCCACAGGTAAGTTATAAGTACGGATCAAATCGCCATCTTCAGTAAGAATATGAACCGAAGGCACTTTTGTCTTATCCTTAGACTCAATGATGATGATTTCACGAAGTCCGGTCGCTTCATCCGATTCAACCTTATAAGTGACATTCTCAACAACACTCTCAAATTCAATCTTACCGGTAGCTTCCGTGATAATAACGGCATTGAACGGGTCCCACTTAGCAATCAGCTTACCCTTTTCAACCACATCGCCATCCGATACATACAATGTCGAACCGTAAGGAACGTTATGAGTAGACAGAACAATATTAGTGTTTACATCCACAAAACGTACTTCAGCCAAACGACCTACCACCACTTTCGCAGATTCGCCCATCTCATCAACAATGTCAACCGTGCGGAGCTCATCGAATTCCAGACGAGCGGCATTTTTAGCTACAATGCTCGCATTAGCTGCAATATTGGCGGCTGTACCACCGGCATGGAACGTACGCAATGTCAACTGTGTACCCGGCTCACCAATTGACTGGGCAGCGATTACACCGACAGCTTCACCTTTCTGAACCATGCGGCTCGTTGCAAGGTTACGTCCATAACATTTAGCACATACACCTTTCTTAGATTCACAAGTCAACACTGAACGGATTTCAACACTTTCAATCGGAGATTCCTGAATCTTCTTAGCGATATCTTCTGTAATCTCATCTCCACCGGCAACCAATAATTCGCCTGTAGTAGGATGAATTATATCATGTACAGATACACGTCCGAGTATACGTTCATACAGAGTAGCGATAACTTCATCGTTATTCTTCAAGTCCGTACAAACCAATCCGCGAAGAGTTCCACAGTCTTCTTCATTAATAATAACATCGTGTGAAACATCTACCAGACGACGGGTCAAATAACCGGCATCAGCAGTCTTCAACGCCGTATCGGCCAAACCTTTACGGGCACCGTGGGTAGAGATAAAATACTCCAACACCGAAAGTCCCTCTTTAAAGTTCGACAAAATCGGGTTTTCAATAATCTGACCACCCTCTGCACCGGCTTTCTGCGGTTTAGCCATCAAACCACGCATACCAGACAACTGACGAATCTGCTCCTTAGAACCACGGGCACCCGAATCGAGCATCATGTATACAGAGTTAAAGCCCTGATCGTCAGAAGAAATAGTCTTCATCAGAATATTAGACAACTCCGAGTTGACATGTGTCCAAATATCAATAACCTGATTGTAACGTTCGTTGTTGGTAATGAAACCCATATTATAGTTATTGATCACCTGCTCTACTTCGTCATACCCTTTTTGAACCAGTGTCTCTTTCTCTTTCGGGATAATAATATCACCCAAGTTGAATGACAGACCGCCCTTGAAGGCCATCTGATAACCGAGGTTCTTGATTCCGTCAAGGAAATCGGCAGCTTTCGCCACACCACACACCTTAATTACATCACTAATAATATCACGAAGCGATTTCTTAGAGATAATCGTATTGATATAGCCAGCTTCAGGCGGAACAATCTCGTTCACAATAACACGTCCGACAGAAGTCTCACGCATTACATCCACAATATTACCATTCTCGTCAACATCCTTCACGATTACTTTTACCGGAGCATGGATATCCACCTTACCCTCGTTATACGCAATCAATGCCTCTTCCGGTCCGTAGAAAGTCAAACCTTCACCTTTAGCACCGGTACGCAACTTGGTAATATAATACAAACCAAGAACCATATCCTGTGCAGGCACAGTGATAGGAGCACCATTGGCCGGATTCAGAATATTATGTGATTGAAGCATCAACATTTGTGCTTCAAGAATAGCTTCATTACTTAAAGGCAAGTGAACCGCCATCTGGTCACCGTCGAAGTCGGCATTAAATGCCGTACAAGCAAGCGGATGCAACTGGATAGCTTTACCTTCAATCATCTTCGGCTGGAACGCCTGAATACCCAGACGGTGAAGCGTCGGTGCACGGTTCAGCAATACCGGATGTCCTTTCATTACATGCTCCAGAATATCCCAGATCACCGGTTCCTTGCGGTCAACAATCTTCTTCGCGGATTTTACGGTCTTCACAATACCGCGTTCAATCAATTTACGTATGATAAACGGTTTGTAAAGTTCTGCAGCCATCAACTTAGGAATACCGCATTCACCCATTTTCAACTCGGGACCTACAACGATTACCGAACGAGCAGAGTAGTCAACACGCTTACCGAGCAGATTCTGACGGAAACGTCCTTGCTTACCTTTCAAACTGTCTGACAATGATTTCAACGGACGGTTAGCATCTGTCTTAACAGCACTTGATTTACGTGAGTTGTCGAACAGTGAATCCACCGATTCCTGAAGCATACGTTTTTCATTACGCAAAATTACTTCGGGAGCCTTGATCTCGATCAGACGTTTCAAACGGTTATTACGAATAATGACACGACGATACAAGTCATTCAAATCAGAAGTAGCAAAACGACCACCATCCAACGGAACCAACGGACGAAGTTCAGGCGGAATAACCGGTACGATACGTACGATCATCCATTCCGGTTTGTTGCGTCCACGTGATGCACGGAATGATTCTACAACCTGCAGACGTTTCAACGCCTCGTTCTTACGCTGCTGTGAAGCATCGTTTCCGGCACGATGGCGCAATTCATACGACAACGCGTCCAGATCCAGACGGGCCAACAAGTCATAGATAGCCTCTGCACCCATCTTGGCGATGAATTTATTCGGGTCTGTATCTTCCAGATACTGATTTTCTTTCGGAAGTGTATCCAGAATATCCAGATATTCCTCCTCTGAAAGCAAATCATATTCAGCTATGCCATCTTCCGCCTTTATACCCGGCTGAATAACAACATAACGCTCATAATAAATAATGGAATCGAGTTTCTTGGTAGGCAATCCCAGCAAGTAACCTATCTTATTAGGAAGCGAACGGAAATACCAGATGTGAGCCACCGGCACAACCAACTGGATATGTCCCATCCGTTCACGACGCACTTTCTTTTCTGTAACTTCCACACCGCAACGGTCACACACAATCCCTTTATAACGGATACGTTTGTACTTACCACAATGGCATTCGTAATCTTTGATAGGACCAAAGATACGCTCACAGAACAAGCCATCACGTTCCGGTTTGTACGTACGGTAGTTAATGGTTTCAGGCTTTAATACTTCACCACTCGAATTCTCAAGGATTTCCTCCGGAGAAGCCAAACCGATAGAGATTTTCGAGAAATTGCTCTTCGTCTTATTTTCTTTTCTAAAAGCCATACTATAATATAGTTGAAAATTAAAAGTTGAAAGTTGAAAGTTGAAGATTGATAATTGAAAGCAGAATCACTCCAGCATCAATTATCAACTTTCAACTAAATAATTATTCCAGGTTGATGCTTAATCCTAAACCTCTCAACTCGTGCAACAACACGTTCAGAGATTCCGGAATACCGGGTTGCGGCATAGGTTCGCCCTTCACAATCGCTTCATAGGCTTTGGAACGTCCTACAACATCATCTGACTTAATCGTCAAAATTTCCTGAAGAATATGCGCTGCACCGAAACCTTCGAGTGCCCAAACCTCCATTTCTCCGAAACGCTGACCACCAAACTGAGCTTTACCACCCAAAGGTTGCTGAGTAATGAGCGAGTACGGACCGATAGAACGAGCATGCATCTTATCTTCAACCATGTGACCGAGTTTCAACATATAAGTCACACCAACAGTTGCCGGCTGGTCGAATTGTTCACCGGTACCACCATCACAAAGATAAGTCTTACAGTAACGAGGCAAACCGGCCTTGTCTGTCCACTCATCGAGATCTTCCATGGTAGCACCATCAAAGATAGGAGTTGCAAACTTCACACCCAGCGTTTTTCCGGCACGTCCGAGAACAGCTTCAAATATCTGTCCGATATTCATACGTGAAGGTACACCCAACGGATTCAAAACAATATCAACCGGAGTTCCATCTTCAAGGAACGGCATGTCCTCCTGGCGTACGACACGTGAAACAATACCCTTGTTACCGTGACGACCCGCCATCTTATCACCTACACCGATCTTACGTTTCTTAGCAATATATACTTTAGCCATCTGGATAATACCGGCAGGAAGCTCATCACCGATCGTGATAGCAAACTTCTTACGTTTCAGTTCGGCATCCAGTTCTTTATACTTCTTAATATAGTTCATCACCAAGTCACGAATCATACTATTAGTGTGTTCGTCACTTGTCCAATTACTCAGCTGGATAGATGTAAAATCAAGTGAGTCAAAATCGGAAGCACTAAACTTAGAACCTTTGGCAATAACTTCAGCACCCAAATAGTCTTTGACCCCCTGAGAAACTTTACCTTCAGTCAGCGTCATCAACTTCTTCACCAAGATACGTTTCAGATCAGATACTTTACCTTCGAATTCGTCATCGATTTTAGGAAGTAAAGCCTTATCTGCCAACTTGGAACTACGGTTCTTGATTACGCGAGAGAAGAGTTTTTTATCGATCACCACACCTTTCAATGAAGGAGAAGCTTTCAAAGAAGCATCTTTCACGTCACCGGCTTTATCACCGAAAATAGCACGAAGCAATTTTTCTTCCGGTGAAGGATCTGATTCTCCCTTCGGAGTAATCTTTCCGATCATGATATCACCCGGCTGAATACGTGCACCAATACGCACAATACCGTTTTCGTCAAGATCTTTAGTTGCTTCTTCACTCACATTAGGAATATCAGAAGTCAATTCCTCCATACCACGTTTTGTCTCACGAACTTCCAACGAGTATTCCTCTACATGGACAGAAGTCAGCAAATCTTCACGAACCACACGTTCGTTCAATACGATGGCATCCTCATAGTTATAACCTTTCCACGGCATATAAGCAACAAGCAAATTCTTACCCAATGCCAATTCACCGTTCTCAGTAGAATAACCCTCCGTCAATATCTGGCCTTTTGTTACCCTGTCACCTCTGTTGCAGATCGGACGAAGGTCAATAGTCATATTCTGGTTAGTCTTGCGGAATTTAGGAATTCTATATTCTTTCAGAGCCGATTCAAAACTTACAAACTCTTCATCTTCCGTACGATCATACAAAATACGGATAGTGGTTGCATCTACGTAATCAATCACACCGTCACCTTCCGCCGTAATCTGCGTACGTGAATCCCTAACCAGCTGACGCTCGATACCGGTTCCTACAATAGGAGCTTCACTTCTCAACAAAGGAACTGCCTGACGCATCATGTTCGATCCCATCAACGCACGGTTAGCATCGTCATGTTCAAGGAACGGAATCAAAGAAGCAGCAATCGAAGCAATCTGCTGAGGAGATACGTCCATCAGTTCAACTTCTGCCGGCTCTACTACCGGGAAGTCGGCATCCTGACGGGATTTTACTTTATTACGGACAAATGTTCCATCATCGTTCAACGGAGCATTTCCCTGGGCAATAATCTTACCTTCTTCTTCTTCGGCAGTCAAATAAATCAAGCCGTTATCCGAAAGATCCACTTTGGCATCCGCAACCTTACGATAAGGAGTCTCGATGAATCCGAGATCATTGATTTTAGCAAACACACACAATGATGAAATCAAACCGATATTCGGACCTTCCGGCGTTTCAATCGGGCAAAGACGACCATAATGCGTGTAATGAACGTCACGAACCTCAAATCCGGCACGTTCACGAGAAAGACCACCAGGACCTAAAGCCGACATACGGCGTTTGTGAGTGATTTCCGCCAACGGGTTTGTCTGGTCCATAAATTGCGATAATGCATTCGTTCCAAAGAAAGAATTGATCACAGAAGAGATCGTCTTCGCATTGATCAAGTCAATCGGGGTAAACACCTCATTATCACGAACATTCATACGTTCACGGATAGTACGTGACATACGTGCCAAACCAACAGCAAATTGGTTAGACAACTGTTCGCCTACCGTACGCACACGACGATTGCTCAAGTGGTCAATATCATCCACATCCGCCTTTGAATTAATCAATTCAATCAGATATTTGATGATTTCAATAATATCTTCTTTGGTGAGGACACGTACGTCCATATCCGTCGTCAAGTTCAACTTTTTATTGATTCTGTAACGACCTACATCACCAAGGTCATATCTCTTCTCTGAGAAGAACAGGTTATTAATAACCTCACGTGCACTTGCATCATCAGCAGGATCTGCATTACGCAACTGACGATAAATATAAAGCACTGCCTCCTTTTCCGAGTTACTCGGGTCCTTCTGCAGAGTATTATATATAATAGAATAATCAGATTGATTCGGCTCATCCTTATGAATCAAGATATTCTGGACACCCGAATCGATAATCTCATTGATATGTTCTTCCTCAATGACAGTCTCACGGTCGATAACTACCTCATTACGCTCGATAGAAACAACCTCACCGGTATCTTCATCAACGAAATCTTCAATCCAAGTTTTCAATACACGTGCAGCCAACTTGCGGCCTACTACCTTCTTAAGATTTGTCTTATTCACCTTAACATCTTCTGCCAAGTTAAAAATCTCAAGAATATCTTTATCATTTTCGAAGCCTATCGCTCTCAACAGCGTTGTTACAGGCAATTTTTTCTTTCGATCGATGTATGCGTACATCACATTATTGATGTCGGTAGCAAACTCAATCCATGAACCCTTGAACGGAATAATACGTGCCGAGTAAAGCTTCGTACCATTAGCATGAACACTCTGACCGAAAAATACACCTGGAGAACGATGAAGCTGAGACACAACTACACGCTCGGCACCATTAATGACAAAAGTAGCTTTATCTGTCATGTAAGGAATCGGACCGAGGAACACATCCTGAATCACCGTATCGAAATCCTCATGATCAGGGTCGGTACAGTAGAGCTTGAGTTTCGCTTTCAAAGGGACACTATAAGTAAGCCCACGCTCTATACAATCATCAATGGTATAACGCGGCGGATCAATATAATAGTCCAAAAACTCAAGAACAAAATTATTTCTTGTATCGGCAATGGGGAAGTTTTCAGCAAATACTTTATACAATCCCTCGTTCTTACGCTTCTCGGGCGGGGTGTCTAGTTGTAGAAAGTCTTGGAATGACTTCAATTGTACTTCCAGAAAATCCGGATATTCAAGCGGATTCTTAGTCGAAGCAAAATTAACTCTTTGATTTACAGTATTTG
>ERZ506753.1877-NODE-1877-length-11417-cov-4.101039_pt1 | contig 11417 bp, 8 predicted proteins | sample MGYA00513044_ERZ506753 | MGnify/ENA metagenome assembly ERZ506753 | reverse complement strand
CGCCAGGATCTCCGACGAGCTTCGGCAGGCCGTGATCTCCGACATCATCCTGCTCCACCTGGTGGGGCTGCGGGTGGTGGTTGTCCACGGCGGCGGACCTGAGATCAGCGAGATGCTGAAAAAGACGGGCAAGGAGTCCCGATTTGTGGACGGCCTGCGCTACACCGACGACGAGACCATGGACATCGTCCAGCAGGTGCTCTGCGGCCGGGTGAACAAAAACCTTGTGGCCACGCTGAACCGCATGGGCAGCAAGGCCGTCGGCCTGTCCGGCATGGATGATAGCCTGTTCCAGGCCGTCAAGAAGGACTCCCGCTACGGTCTGGTCGGCACGATCAAAGAGGTCAACCCCGACCCGGTGCTCTTCGCGCTGGAAAACGACTACATCCCGGTGGTATCCACCGTGGCCATGGGCGTGGACGGCGAGACCAGCTACAACATCAACGCCGACACCGCCGCCGCCAAGCTGGCCGTGGCCCTCAAGGCGGAAAAGCTCATCCTGCTCACCGATGTGCGTGGCATTCTGCGCGACCCCAAGGATGAAAACTCCCTCATCCATGTGGTGCATATGCCCGAGGTGGCCACCCTCATCGAGGACGGCATCATCTCCGGCGGCATGATCCCCAAGCTGGAGTGCTGCGTGGACAGCATCCGCGGCGGCGTTTCCCGGGCTCACATCCTCGATGGCCGGGTGCCCCACTCCATCCTCATCGAGCTGCTGTCCGATAAGGGCGTCGGTACGATGCTGCTGTAAGTCTTTCTCAGAAATGCAAGCATTTCTGAGATGAAGATGCAGCCCGCTGCGCGCACTCGCTTTGCTCGCACACTTGCTGGGCCGAGAAGTGTTTTTCCCGAGGTACATGCCCCCGGAAAAACTAATTTCATCTTATTCCGTCATCTGCTGATGACGGAACTCTGTGAGGCTTCGGCACGCCGCCAACTTACCAAGCCTTCTGGCCTTATCTTTTACCTTCCCGGAAAGGATGTTTCCCATGACTTCTGAACAGATCAAGGCGCTCGACCACCAGAGCGTCATGCAGACCTATGGCCGGTTTGACGTAGTCATCGACCACGGCGAGGGGGCTACACTTTACAGCCCCGAGGGCCGCGCCTACATCGACTTCGCCAGCGGCATCGGCGTGGCCAGCGTCGGCTACGGCCACCCCCACTGGCTCAAGGCGGTGAACGAGCAGGCCGCCAAGCTGGCCCACGTCTCCAACCTCTTTTACTCCGAGCCCTATGTCCGGCTGGCCGCAATGCTGACCGAGCGCACCGGCATGGCGGACGTGTTCTTTGCCAACGGCGGCGGCGAGGCCAATGAGGGGCTCATCAAGCTGGCCCGCAAATACTCCTTCGACAAGTACGGCGAGGGCCGCGCCACCATCATCACACTGCGGGATTCCTTCCACGGCCGCACCATCACCACGCTGAAGGCCACCGGTCAGGACGTGTTCCACAACTACTTCTTCCCCTTCACCGAGGGCTTCCGCTACGCCGCCCCCAACGACATCGATGCGCTGAAGGCTCAGGCCGGAGACGATGTCTGCGCCGTCATGCTGGAGCTGGTGCAGGGCGAGGGCGGCGTCATGCCGCTGGACAAGGAGTACATCGCCCAGGTGAAGGCTCTCTGTGACGCCAACGACTGGCTGCTGCTGGTGGACGAGGTGCAGACCGGTGTGGGCCGGACGGGCACCATGTTTGCCTTCCAGCAGTATGAACTTCTTCCGGACGCCTGCTCCTTTGCCAAGGGCATTGCCGGCGGCCTGCCCATGAGCGGCATCATGGCCAACGAGAAGTGCCGCGCCGTGCTCACCCCCGGCACCCATGCCACCACCTTCGGCGGCAATCCCATCTGTGCCGCCGCAGGCATCGCCGTGCAGGAGATCCTGACCGACGAGGTGCTGGCTGAGGTCAAGGAAAAAGGCACGTACATCCGCGCTCAGATCGAAGGCTTCGGCTCCCCCGCTGTGGCGGGCACCCGCGGGCTCGGCCTGATGCTCGGCATCACCCTGAACGAGGGGTACAGCAACAAGGAGCTGGCCAACAAAATGGTGGACGCCGGACTGCTGGTGCTCACCGCCGGTCAGAACGTCATCCGGCTCCTGCCGCCCCTGCTCATCAGTCAGGACGAAATGGACAAGGGCCTTGCCATCATGAAGGACGTGCTCTGCTCTTAACGCCGTAAAGTTTTCCACAAAATAAGCGCCCGCTGAGTTTTTGCTTTCAACTCAGCGGGCGCTTTGTTTTATTCGGTTGCGTCCCAATCCACTTTTGTGCCGCAGTGGGGGCAGTATTCGATCCACCTCCACCGGGAATAGAGGGACTCGCCGCAGGCGGGACAGCGGAGGAATTTGATCTGTACGCCCAGACCTGCCACGATCAGCGCCAGACTGACCACCAGCAGAACAGTATCGGAATCTCCCTCCATAAAGATGCCGCCCTGTTTGCAGATGGCCGTTATGAGGAGCACCGCCAGGCCCACCGCAACGAACCCCCAGCTCAGGCGCATATACCAGCGCAGAGATCTCTTTTTCATCGCCGTCCTCCCTTCAAATATCTGTCAACCTCTTCTGACCTTATTCTAGCAGGAGGCGCCGCACAGCGTCAATAAAGAGAAGATTAAAAAACAAAGCCGTGGTCAATGACCACGGCTTTGTATATGTATCCGTTCTCAGAAGTACTTGCGCACGCCTTCGTGAGCCAGCTCAGCGTCAGCGGAGATGGTGACGGTGAACTTGATGTTGTTCTTCTCGGAGAAGGCATCCAGCCAGTCCAGGAACTCCTCGACCTCGGGGCCGCCGTCGCAGGGAACGACGCGGCAGAGGGAGTCGATGAACATATGGGTGATGTCATAGTTGCCGGCATACAGACCGGAGACCATGCCCTTCAGGAACTCGAAGTCCTTGATGTCGAAATCGCTGGCCTCGACCAGACGGATGTTGTAATCAATGTTATAGGTGAGGGCACGATTGCGCTCGATGCAGACCACGTTGCCGTGCTCGGTGCCGACGGCGGCGTTGATCAGTTCGATCATCTGCTTGGTCTTGCCGGAACCCTTCTTGCCCATGATGACTCTAACCATAGTGTGTCACTCCTTGTTCTCATTCCCCGTTCTGAAGGGAGTTCAAAAGGGGGTTTGTTGTTGTTATGGTATCATAACGACAGGTATTTTTCAACCGGTTTCATTAAAAATTCACATTGATTCTTTCTTTTTTGATCTTTTATCAATCGCCCAGGCGTTTCAGCAAATCGGCGCGCAGATCGGCATAGCCGGGCTTATCCAGCAGGGCGAACATGTTCTTCTTGTACGCCTCCACGCCGGGCTGATTGAAGGGGTTGACTCCCAGCACATAGCCGCTGACGCCGCAGGCCAGCTCGAAGAAATAAATCAGCTCGCCGGTGCTCCGGGCGGAGATGGTGTCCGTCTCAATGAGGATGTTGGGCACGCCGCCGTCCACATGGGCCAGTCTCGTGCCGCGCATGGCCTGCTCGCAGACAAAGTGCAGATCCTTCCCGGCCAGGAAGTTCAGCCCGTCCACGTTGTCGGCGTCCTCGCCGATGACCAGCTGTCCGTGGGGCTTGTCATAGCGGACGACGGTCTCAAACATGAGCCGCTCGCCCTCCTGAATGTACTGACCCATGGAGTGCAGGTCGGCGGTGAACTCCACGCTGGCGGGGAACAGGCCCTTGCCCTCCTTGCCCTCGCTCTCGCCGTAGAGCTGCTTCCACCACTCGCTCATGAAGCGGAAGGCGGGCTCAAAGCAGGCCAGCAGCTCCACCTTTTTCCCGCTCTCATAGAGACAGTTCCGGGCAGCGACATACTTCCAAACCGGGTTGGCCATGCTCTTGTCGGCGGAAAAGGCGGTCATGGCGTCGGCGGCGCCGGCCATCAGCTCGTCAATGTCGATGCCGGCCACGGCGATGGGCAGCAGACCCACGGCGGTAAGCACACTGTAACGGCCGCCCACGTTGTCGGGCACCACGAACTCCTCGTAGCCCTCGGCGTCAGCCAGACCCTTCAGCGCGCCCTTATGGGCGTCCGTGGTGGCGTAGATGCGGCCTCTGGCACCCTCTTTGCCGTACTTCCGCTCCAGCGCGGCCTTAAAGATGCGGAAAGCCACGGCGGGCTCGGTGGTGGTGCCGGACTTGGAGATGACGTTCACGGAGAAATCCCGGTCGCCCACCAGCTCCAGCACCTCCAGCACCGCATCGGTGGACAGGGTATTGCCCGCGAAGAAGATGTCCGGGGTATTCTTTTTCTTCAGATTATAGTTGGGGCTTTGGATCAGGTCGATGACGGCCCGGGCGCCCAGATAGCTGCCGCCGATGCCGATGACCACCAGAGCCTCAGAGTCCGACTGGATCTTTGCCGCAGCTTTTTTGATCCGGGCAAATTCCTCCTTATCATAGTTGGCGGGCAGCTCGCGCCAGCCCAGAAAGTCATTTCCGGCACCGGTGCCGGCTTCCAGCGTCTGGTGGGCTTCCGCCACACGGGGCGCCATCGCGTCCAGTGCCTCCTGAGAGACAAAATCAGAAATAGAAGTCAGGTCAACTTTGATCACAGCGATTCCTCCCGTTGTAGCCGTCCCTACCGGGGCGGCTTTCATTTGCTGGGTTCCTGCCTGTATTTTACCACAAGGTGCACAAAATGGGAAGTATTAAAACCGACCGTATAGCATTATTTTTACAAATCGACTCAATACGTCAAAAAGCTCCAGCCGTTCGACCGACTCCGCCGCTGTCACATCCGCCACAGCGGCGGTCTCATCCCCCACCCGGATGACATACCGTCCCACGACCTGCCCCAGCTCCACAGGCGCTTCCAATGTCTGCGGCAGAACGAGTTCCCCCGTCACCGCTCCGGCGTCCGCCGCACGCACCAGCACCCGCGCCGCTGAACAGGTCAGCCCCACGCGCTCCTGCGCACCCAGCGTCACCGGAACGCTCTCCAGCGGCTCCTCCGGCGTCACCGTGACGCTCTGGAAATTGGCAAAGCCCCAGTCCAGCAGTGTAGAGGCCGTGGCAAACCGATCCTTGGAGGTCTTGGCTCCCAGCACGACCGCAATCAGCTCCAGCTCTCCCCGCTTGGCCGTGGCAGAGATGCAGAATCCGGCACCGGAGGTATAGCCGGTCTTCAGGCCGGTGCAGCCCTCGTAATAGCGTACCAGCTTATTGGTGCTGCTCAGGCCGAAGGCCCCGTTTCGCAGAGAGTCCATCCAGATGCCGGTGTACCGGCGGATCAGCTCGTGACTCAGCAGTGCCCGGCTCATGAGGGCGATATCCATGGCGCAGGTGACGTGGCCATCGGTGGGCAGACCGGTGCAGTTCAAAAAGTGGGTATGCTCCATACCCAGCTCCTCCGCCCGGCGGTTCATCCGCTCCACAAAGGCGCTCTCACTGCCGGCCACCGCCTCCCCCAGCGCCACCGCCGCATCGTTTCCGGAGGAGACTGCCACCGCTTTGAGCAGATCGTCCACACTCATCTGCTCCCCCTCCTCCAGATAAACCTGGCTTCCGCCCATCCCGGCGGCATGGGCAGAGGTGGTCACCATGGTGTCCGGCGCGAGCAGTCCGGCGTCCACCGCCTCGCACACCAACAGCATCGTCATAATCTTGGTCACCGACGCAGGCTCCAGCACCTCATGGGCATTTTTCTCCCAGAGCACCGTCCCGCTCCCGGCGTCCATGACCAGCACCGCCTTCGCCGTGGAGTCCGGCATCGGGTCGCCGCCGCTCCCCGCCGCCGGATCATAGGTCACCTCCGGGGCCGCCTGTTCTTCGGCCTCGCTCTCCTCCACAGCCCCCGCCATCGGCACGCCCACAAGTGCCAGCACCAACAGCACCGCCCACAGTTTTCTCCACAGCATAGCCAGAGCCTCCCTGTCTCGTTTTTACCATTGTGTGCACAAGATAGAAAAATATGACTGTGGAATCAAACCGGGTGGTATCAAAACTTCCGCCCGCGGCATTCGGCGGCCGAGGGATCTTACTGCGCCGCCCCCGACGGTTCCCTGTACAGCGCAGGTCGCCCACGATATGTTTCCCTCTCTCCTTGACAAGAAAACCCATGGAGGGTAAAATAAATTAACTATGCGCTGACGGCGCTTTTTTGCAAAAAACTGCCCGTCCCAAGGGGCGGGGCGATGTTGACAGGAGAGAATACCATGGCAAAAGACAAGAAGAGAGTGGAAGCCATCACCTCTATGGAGGAGGACTTCACCAAGTGGTACACCGACATCTGCCTGAAGGCGGAGCTGGTGGACTACGCCAGCGTGAAGGGCTTTATGATCATGCGCCCCTATGGCTATGCCATCTGGGAGAACATGGTGGACATCATGGACGGTATGTTCAAAAAGACCGGCCACAAGAACGTAGCCATGCCCGTGCTGATCCCTGAGAGCCTGCTGAAAAAGGAAGGGGAGCTGGTCAACGGCTTCGCCCCCGAGGTGGCGTGGGTCACCATGGGCGGCAGCGACAAGCTGGAGGAGCGGCTGGCTGTCCGTCCCACCAGCGAGACCATGTTCTGCGACCACTGGGCCCATGTGCTCCAGACTTACAAGCAGCTGCCCATGCTGTACAACCAGTGGTGCTCCGTCGTCCGCTGGGAAAAGACCACCCGCCCCTTCCTGCGCTCCCGCGAGTTCTGGTGGCAGGAGGGTCACACCATCCACGAGACCGCTGAGGAGGCTCAGGCCGAGACCGAGCAGCAGCTGAACTGCTATGCCGACTTCTGCCGCGACGCGCTGGCCATCCCCGTGGTGAAGGGCCGCAAGACCGACAAGGAGAAGTTCGCCGGTGCGGAGGCCACCTACACCATCGAGGCCATGATGAAGGACGGCAAGGCGCTCCAGTCCGGCACCAGCCACTACTTCGGCGACAAGTTCTCCCGGGCCTATGACGTGACCTTCACCGGCCGGGACAACAAACTGCAATATCCCTTCCAGACCTCCTGGGGCTCCACTACCCGTCTGATCGGCGCGGTCATCATGACCCACGGTGATGACAACGGCCTGGTGCTGCCGCCCCCCATCGCCCCCGTGCAGGTGGTGGTCATTCCCGTGGCTCAGCACAAGGAGGGCGTTCTGGACGCCGCCTACGCGCTGCGCGACCGGCTGCTCGCCCTGGGTCTGCGGGTCAAGTGCGACGACTCCGACCAGTCCAATGGCTGGAAGTATGCCGAGTACGAGATGAAGGGCGTGCCCCTGCGCGTGGAGATCGGTCCCAAGGACATTGAGAAGGGCCAGTGCGTCATCGCCCGCCGCGACAACGGCGAAAAGACCTTCGTACCGCTGGACGAGCTGGAGGAGAAGGTGCCCGAGCTGCTGAAGGCTCTGCACACCAACCTCTATGAGTCCGCCAAGAAGCGTCTGGAGGAAAACACCTACACCTGCGAGACCCTCGAGGAGGTCAAGGACGCCATGTCCAAGCGTGGCGGCTTTGCCGAGACCATGTGGTGCGGCAGCCTGGAGTGTGAGCTGGCCATGAAGGAGAAGGCCGGTGTGTCCTCCCGCTGCATGCCGCTGGAGCAGAAGAAGATCGGCGCCTGCAAGTGCGCCGTGTGCGGAAAGAGCGCCGACAAGATGGTTGTCTGGGGCGTCGCATACTGATTTGATCTGCCAATAAAATTGACCGAGCCGGGCAAACAATGCCCGGCTCGGTTCAGTCTGTCAAAAAATCCGGTTGCGCATGATGCGGCAACCGGATTTTTCAAACCGTGCGGCGCCTGCACAATATGCGGGCGCCACATCTTTTTTCTTGCTCAGATCTCCACCGGTCCATTTTCGGCAGTATACTCCGGCTTCCCGTCCTTCCAGACCACGGTCAGGTCGCAGGGGACATTCTGGCTGGGATCGGGATGCCCCTCCCAAAGATGGAACAGGGTGGGCAGGAAGACCGGCCAGCGGCTGGCCTCATACTCGGAGTGAATGCCCCGCTCTTCGTCGGTCGGGTTGGCCTCCGGGCACTCCATGACAAAGGCCGGGGGCATGGAGCACCGGCTGTTCAGCACGGAGGCGGTCAGATGGTTCACGCCGCCGGGGACGTCCTCCCACATATGGACCGTGCAGTCGCAGAACTCGTCCCTGTCATTGAACACGCCCTCCACGATGACATGGCTCAGGCTCTCGGTGAAGGGGAACCAGTCCAGCCCCAGCCGGTGGATGATGACGCCGTCGCCGCCGAATACCGGCTTACCCTCCACCATAGCCTCGGAGATGCAGTGGGCGCTGTTCAGAAAACCCACCTGGCCGGGGGCCTTGACCCAGCTGAACCGCTTGTGCGCGCCGGGGGCCCAGAGGTAGTAGCCCTTTTCCATGTTGGCCCACCACCAGTCCATCATCTCAGCGGTCACGCCGGCGAGAAAATGCTGGCTCCACGCGCCCAGCACGAATCCCCGCTCCGCGAAGGCGGGGGCGATCACCGGAGCGGCCAGCTCCGGCTGGGGCCGGGGCGCCGGGGTAAACGCGGGCAGGCGGACGTGGATGTTGTCACGAATGGGCAGACCGATCTGGCCGCCGTTTGGAATATAATCTGTCATAATAAAAAACTTCCGTTCATTGCAGTTATTTCCGCCAAACCGGTCGGATCAGGCGGATAGAATTACTTTTTCCTGCCCAGATAGAACAGGCAGGAGAACACGCCGCCCAGCACCACGCTGATGCCGGCCAGCAGGAAGGACACGGTGAAGCCCGCGCCGTCGATGATCGCACCCCACAGGAAGGTGCCCACGCCGACACCCACGTCACCGGCCATGAGCATGGTGCTGGTGGCCGCACCGCGGCGGCGCTCCGGCACGCCGTTCACCGCCATAACGGTCAGGACGGGGTAGGAGAAGCCCATGGACGCGCCATAGCCGACGCCGCCCAGGAAATAGGTGGCCTGGCAGGGCGCCGCGCCCATCAGCACATAGCACACGCCGCAGAGGATCATACCCACGGTCATGAGGGTCTGGGGCTTCATCCGCTTCAGCAGGGCGTCGGTGGACAGGTTGGTGATGGCCATGGCGATGGCGGCGATCAGCAGGAAGGCGCCGGGGTTGGAGTAGCCCTTCTGCTGGGCGAACATCAGGATAAAGCTGTTGCAGCTGGCCACGCCCAGCATAACGAGAAACTCGATGACGGCCGGACGCAGAGCGGCCTTCTCCAGAAAGGCCTGCACGCCCCGCTCGGCAGGGGCGGACTGGGCGGGCTTCGCCCTGCCCTTCTCATAATTGCAAGCCAGTGCCAGCACCGCGCCCGCAAGACCAAGCACCAGGCAGAGGGTGAACACCGGGGCATAGCTGCCGCCGGCGCTCAGACCCAGCACCAGATAGCCGGCGCAGGCCACGCTGACGGCCATGGCCGCCCAGAAGATGCCCACGCCCAGATTGGACTTTTCCGGAGGCGTGACGTCCACGCTGGCGGTGGCAAAGGCGGCGTTGCCGGAGGCGAAGCCCATACCCTGCACACCGCGCAGCAGCAGCATAAGCGCCGCCGCCGGGACAAGGCCGAACAGGAAAGCACTCACGCCAATCAGGGCGGTGCCGCTCACCATGACCAGCCGGCGGGAGCGGCTGTCGGCCAGATAGCCGCCGGCCAGGCGGCCGATGATGCCCAGAATGGCAAAGGGCACGCCGATCAGGCCGGAAAAGCTGGTGGAAAAGCCAATGCTGGCCAGATACAGGGGCAGTGCGTTGTTCAGCATATTGTGCACCAGCAGCAGGCACAGTGAGCCGAACCAGACGCAGAGATAGTAGCGGTTGAACAGTTTCTTCTGCATGAAATTTCCTCTTTCTTCTCCAGTATATCATTTATAATTATATCGAGACAAGTATATATGATACTGTTTCGCCAAGGAATTTCAAGCAGTTTTACAAAGTTTGTGATACCCTTTTTATTATATCTGTTATACAGATTTTTGTAGCGCCGCCCGCCGGGCGGTTGGCCGCTTGCACACGCCTTCGGGCGCAGTCATCGCTTCGCTCCTCAGAATGACGCGGGCGACAGTCTGTCTTTATTTCCACAACCCACAATTCCCCTCACTGCTTTTCCAGCCAGATCATCAGGGCGGCGATGTCGGCAGGACTGACGCCGGAGATGCGGCTGGCCTGGCCAAGGTTGATGGGACGGATCTGGCTGAGCTTTTCCCGCGCCTCCAGACGCAGGCCGTCCAGCGCGGCATAATCCAGATCAGCGGGCAGAGCGTGGCTCTCCAGACGCTGGAACTCCTCTACCTGCCGCATCTGGCGGGCGATATAGCCCTCGTACTTCATACTGATCTCCACCTGCTCCCGGACGAGCCGATCCAGCGACGGGCGGCCGGGGTCGAAGGACTCCAGATCGGCATAGCTGATCCGGGGACGGCGCACAAGATCGGCAAGGCGGGCACTGCCCCCCTTGGGTGCGCTCTCCCCCTTTTCCTCCAGCATGGCGTTCAGCTCCGGCGAAGCGGGCACGCCGGTGTGCTCCAGCCGCTGGATCTCCCGCTCCACGGCGGCGTATTTCTCCTCCACCGCCTGGGCCGTAGCCTCGTCCACCAGTCCAATGCGGTGGCCGATGGGGGTGAGTCGCTGATCCGCATTGTCCTGCCGGTGGAGCAGGCGGTATTCCGTCCGGCTGGTCATCATGCGGTAGGGCTCCTCGGTGCCCTTGGTCACAAGATCGTCAATGAGCACACCGATATAGCCGTCTGAGCGGCGCAGGATCATGGGTTTCTCGCCCTTGAGCTTCAGCGCGGCATTGACCCCGGCCACAAAGCCCTGAGCCGCCGCCTCCTCATAGCCGGAGGACCCATTAAACTGGCCCGCGCCGTAGAGTCCGGCCACCTTTTTCGTCTCCAGCGTGGGCTTCAGCTCCGTGGGATCCACGCAGTCGTATTCAATGGCGTAGGCACACCGGGTCATCTCCGCGTGCTCCAGCCCGGGCACCGAGTGAAGCATCTCGATCTGCACGTCCTCCGGCATGGAGGAAGAAAAGCCCTGAATATAGAGCTCCTCCGTGTTGAGTCCCATGGGCTCGATAAAGAGCTGATGGCGCTCCTTATCCGGAAAGCGAACGATCTTCGTCTCGATGGAGGGGCAGTAGCGGGGGCCGGTGGAGGCGATGGTGCCGTCATAGAGCGGGCTTCTCGCCAGGTTGGCCCGGATGATCTCATGGGTGCGTGGCGTGGTGTAGGTCAGCCAGCACACCGCCCGGTTCTCCGGTACCGCCTCTGTGGAGAAGGAGAAGGGCACCGGATCCTCGTCACCGGGCTGGATCTCCATCCTGCTGAAGTCCACGCTCCGCCGGTTCACTCTGGGCGGCGTGCCGGTCTTGAAGCGGCGCAGGCGCAGGCCGAGTTTTTGCAGGCTGTCCGTCAGCGCCCCGGCGGCCTGCATCCCATCCGGGCCGGAGTCCCGGAGCACTACGCCCACAGATCGGAAGAGCGTCGTGTAGGGAAAG
>ERZ506753.1834-NODE-1834-length-11634-cov-6.182831_pt1 | contig 11634 bp, 10 predicted proteins | sample MGYA00513044_ERZ506753 | MGnify/ENA metagenome assembly ERZ506753 | reverse complement strand
AAATGTCGCAGATTTTTTTGCAAAGATTGTAGATTATAAATCTTCTTTTACAAGCGATAATAATCTGATGAAAACAATGATCATCAGGTGCTTCAAAACATCTTTCCAATTTGGTGCAGGCAGATATTATTGAACCAGTATCCGGTCACGGAAAAGGAAAATATAAATTCAAGAAGTAGTTTAGGTATTGTAAAATTTCCACTCGATGAGTGGAAATTTTGCTTATCCAATGCGTCGTAAAACCCCTTGCTTCAGCTATGGGGATATAAGACGCGTCCATCGAATTTATGCAAGTAATTGAAGATGGACAAAATAGTAATTGTATTAACTAATAAACCATAGTATAATATAAATATGAACACAACATATAAATCAAACAACAATGTCGTCTATTCCTGTAAATACCATGTAGTATGGTGTCCAAAGTATAGACGAAAAGTATTAATTAATGGTGTGGACGTCCGGCTGAAGGAGCTGCTCACAGAGTATGCTGCAAATCTTTCTGTAGACATTCTGGAAATGGAGATCATGCCAGACCATGTTCATATGCTTTTGGAAGTAGATCCTCAGTTTGGCATCCACAAAGCTGTAAAGTCATTTAAAGGCTATACGTCCAGAATTTTAAGACAGGAATTTCCCTATCTTAAAACGAAAATGCCGACTCTCTGGACAAACAGCTATTTTGTATCGACGGTGGGCGGTGCTCCGCTGGAAACAGTAAAACAGTATATTGAAAACCAGAAAACATCGCAGAGACAAAAGGATAAGATGGGATAATGCAAAAAGGAATTAAATTTAGAATCTACCCGAACAGAGAACAGAAAAACTTCATCCATCAGACCCTGGGATGCTGCCGGTTCATCTACAACCGGGGACTTGCCATGCGTAAGGAAGGCTATGAAAATGGGGAAAAGATCGGCTATTCCCAGACTTCCGCCATGCTGACTGAACTGAAAAAGCAAGAGGAGTTTGCCTTTCTGAAAGCAGCAGATTCCATTGCATTACAGCAGTCTTTGCGGGATCTCGACCGGGGATTTGTGAATTTCTTTCAGAAACGGGCTTCCTATCCAACCTTCAAAAGTAAACATAACCGGTTCCAGTCATACAGAACGGTAAATCAAAAAGATAATATTCGTATTGTGGGAAGATATATCAAACTTCCGAAACTTGGATTTGTTAAAATACGGCAGTCGATGGAAGTGGAAAAGATTAATCACGTGATCATTGAGCACACACCGGCTGGAAAATATTTTGCGGTTTTAAATGTTGATTTTGAACCGGAACCACGCTCAAATGCTGGCGGAACGATAGGGATTGATGTCGGAATCAAAGCGTTCTACTCCGACAGTAATGGAAATACGGTATCAAATCCCAGATATCTGGAACGCTCAATGCGAAAACTCATAAGAGAACAGCGCAGGCTTTCCCGAAAACAAAAAGATTCCCATAACCGCGAGAAGCAGCGGATCAGGGTGGCAAGAGTGTATGAGAAAGTAACCAATCAGCGGAATGATTTCCTGCAGAAACAGTCAACGATGCTGGTGCGTGAAAACCAAACCATCTGTATTGAAGATCTGAATGTTAAGGGGATGATCCGGAATCATAAACTGTCAAAATCGATAGCGAGTGTTTCCTGGGCAAAATTTTTTGAAATGCTGGAATATAAAGCTGGCTGGTATGGAAATGAAATTCACAGAGTACCAACGATGTATCCGAGCAGTCAGACCTGCAGCTGTTGTGGCTACAGAAATCCACGGATAAAAAATCTGGGCATTCGTATCTGGGAGTGTCCCAAATGCCATGCGGTTCATGACCGGGATACGAATGCAAGTATCAATATTCTGAAAAAAGGACTGCAGATGCAGTCTGCATAAAGATAAAAACTGTACCGTAGGGCATACGGGAACAGTATAAATATAGCTTGTGGACACTGTGTAAGACATTGCAGTACCGTAAGGTGTTTGCCAATGCAGTAGTGGGAGAAGCAAGAATCCCCCTGCTTTAGCTGTGGGGAGTGTCAATGAAGAGATCAAGGCGTTTGATGGATGGAAGAACTGAGAGGGAATCCGTTGGATTTACAGAAAAATGGTTTCATGGTATCATAGTTTCAGAAAGAAAAGGATACTGTGAAGCCATTTTTTTAAGAGGGAGAGAAGCTGAATGGGAAGTTATCTGAATCCGGGCGGTGGAATGTTTAAAGCCTGTCTGCGGTCAAAAATCTATGTGGATAAAAGCGGGCTGATCGCAAAAACAAATGAAGTACTGGGAACAGAGCAGCGTTTTGTCTGCGTGAGCAGACCGAGACGATTTGGAAAATCCATGGCTGCCAATATGCTGGCTGCATATTATGGCAGAGGGGAAGATAGTGCAGAACTGTTTTCTGCTCTCAGAATCCATACAGACAAAAGCTTCCGGGAACATCTGAATCAATATGATGTGATCCGGATCAATATGCAGGAATTTTTAAGCGCTGCACCGGATATGGATGAGATGCTGAAGCTTCTTCAGAAGCGTATTCTCAGAGAGCTGAAGATGCAGTATCCGGATTATATCGACAGTGATTATCTGGTCTTTGCCATGCAGGATGTTTTTGCATATACCAGACATCCTTTTGTCATTCTGATCGATGAATGGGATTGTATATTCCGTGAATTTAAACAGAATATGGAAGCACAGAAAAAATATCTGGATTTTCTGCGTGTATGGCTGAAAGATCAGGAATATGTGGCATTAGCTTATATGACCGGAATCCTTCCGGTAAAAAAATATGGTTCCCATTCTGCATTAAATATGTTTACGGAATATTCCATGATCAATCCAAGAGAAATGGCAGAGTTTTTTGGATTTACAGAAGAGGAAGTAAAGGAACTTTGCAGCCGGTATAAACGGAATTTTCAGGAGGCACAGGCATGGTATGATGGCTATGAGCTGGTTGCTATAGAAGAGGGAAGAAAGAAGACATATTCCATGTACAGCCCGAAATCTGTGGTGGATGCCATGTTAAGTGGAATTTTTGACAATTACTGGAATCAGACAGAAACCTATGAAGCACTGAAAATTTATATCCGTATGAATTATGATGGCCTGAAAGATGCAGTGATAAGAATGCTGGCAGGCGATAAGGTGCAGATCAATACAGGGACTTTTTCCAACGATATGACAACGTTTCAGGGAAAGGATGATGTATTGACACTTCTGGTACATCTGGGCTACTTAAGCTATCATTGGCCGGACAAAACTGTGACGATTCCAAATAAAGAAGTGTCGCAGGAGTATATAAATGCCATCAGCACCATGGACTGGAAAGAAGTCATACAGTCGGTAGAGTCTTCCAGAAAACTCCTGGAAGCATTGTGGAATCTGGATGGGGAAGCAGTTGCAAAAGGAATTGATCAGGCACACAGAGAAATTTCGGTTCTTCAGTACAACGATGAAAATTCTTTGAGCTGCACCATTAATCTGGCATTTTATTTTGCCAGAGAGTACTATACAGTTATCCGGGAACTGCCAACCGGAAAAGGCTTTGCAGATATCTGCTTTATCCCAAGAAAGTTATACGCAGACAAACCGGCAGCAGTCATTGAACTGAAATGGGACAAAGATGCCCATGGAGCCATATCACAGATTAAAGAAAAGCAATATGTAGATGCACTGAAAGACTATCATGGAAATCTCCTGCTTGCAGGAATCAATTATGATAAAAAAATAAAGCAACATACCTGTGTGATCGAGAGGTATCATAAACAATAAAATAGATGCAAGTGCAGAAAAAGAGTCCCCTGAATACGGAATCCTATCCGTGTTCCGGGGATTTTTTACAGTGCAAAATTATATTATAAACATAAAGATTTATATAATGAACATGTATGGATAAAATATACGATGCTATTGTATAGACAGTAACTGCGATTACAGAAACAGAGCAAAATACAGAGAAAGAAGAATGCCTATGGAGAGCATAGAGGTTAAATAAAATGATTATAGCACTGGTAATATTGTCAGTTGGAATAAAAAGCTGTAAAATAGACTGTACGGTCATAAAAATTCTGTATTTTGTATTGAAAGGGAAAAAGCAGCACATGGGAAAATTAATCATTCTCAGAGGAAACTCAGGAAGTGGAAAAACAACCGTAGCGAAGGCATTACAGAAAAAGCTAGGACGTAATACAATGCTGATATCACAGGATGAGGTCAGAAGAAATATGCTGTGGGTTGATGATGGCATAGATACAAAGGCTTTGCCGCTTATGGCAGAACTTTTACGATACGGAAGGGAACACAGTGAATTTTCTATCCTGGAAGGGATCATGTATGATGAATGGTATCGTTCGTTGTTTGAACTGGCAAATGAATTATATGGTTCAAATGTATACGCATATTATTTTGATCTGTCGTTTGAAGAAACCGTGAGACGACATAATACAAGAAACAGAGAATTTGGTGAAAAAGATATGCGCAGATGGTGGAGAGAAAAAGATTTTTCTTCAGCTCTCAGGGAACAGGCTATTACCTGCGAAATGGATACAGACAGTATTGTTGAAAAAATATACTCGGATTTGAACGCAGATCGCAAAGCGATTGCGTTCATGAGCATATAAAGTAAATGTAATACAAATATATTCAGACTGGCAGCATGATTGCGATCACGCTGCCTTTTTTGCTGCTTTCCAGTACTTTTACCTGTCCGTTATGCTGTCTGACAATTTCACTGACAAGTGCAAGCCCCAGGCCGGCACCTCCCATAGCGCGGCTTCTTGATTTGTCCACACGGAAAAACGGGGTGAAGATTTTTTCCTGATATTCGGGAGGAATGCCGATTCCGGTATCGGAGACTTCAAGAAAGGCGTAATTGTCAGACGTGGATGTATCTGTTATTTCTTCGGAAGGATGGATATTTACGGTTACTTTTCCACCGGAGTGATTGTATTTGATCGCATTTTCCACAAGATTGTACACAGCGCGATACAGCAGCAGATAGCTTCCGGTAATGATGCAGTCTCCCTCCTGCTGGATCAGTTCAACTTCTTTCTGTTCCGCTACAGAAGCCAGGTCGCAGAAAACCTCATCCGTCAGTGCTGCCAGAGAGATCCTTTCGGAACGTTCAACAGTCTGTACACCGGTCATATCCAGGAGGATTTCAGCCAGATGGGAAAGTCGCCCGGTCTGTTCCTGTAGCATGGCAAAAATCTCCTGATAATCTTGTAAAGCAGGTGCTTCCCTGCGGGCAAAAACCTCCAGATTTGTCTGGATAACGGCAAGAGGAGTCCTCAGCTCATGGGCTGCATTGGCAGAAAACTGCTTCTGAGCAGTAAAGGCCTCATCCAGGCGTGCGAGCATTTTGTTAAATGAAACTGTCAGGCGGGAAATCTCGTCATTGGTAGCAGGAACTTCAAGAGCCTCTGAAAGGTTCTGGACCTCTATTTTGTTCACCTCCTGGCTGAGTCTGCGAAGGGGAAGTAATGCCTGACGGCTGATAAAATAAGTGCAGATGCTGCTGAGAAGGATGATGATCCCTGTTACCATGAGTCCTTTGGTGAGAAACAGTTTTTTTGTTAGCTGCAGCTGATCGGAAAGCTCCGGAAATAAGACGGAGGGATCCATATTAAAGGTGATGGGAGCAGAGTCTGTGTTATCGATCCGTATCATGTAATCTCCCAGATTCTCCATTCCGGCAACTGCAGACTGGCTGATAAAAAAATACATCAGAATGCAGGTGACTGTCATAAGCAGTGCGGTGATCAGTGTCAGACGCCATTGAAGAGATAGCTTTCCGGTTATTTTTTTCATTTTATATCCTCCGTTAAAATGTAACCCTGGCCGATCTTATTCTGTATTGGATCAAAGCCGAGAGCCGTGCGCAGCTTTTTTCGAAGAGAAGAAATGTGGACACGAATGGAATTGCTGAAACTGTTGACGCTTCCGTCCCAGATATGCTCGATCATTTCTTCCGGGCTTATGATACGGTTCTGATGAAGAAGGAAATATTCCAGAAGAGAACTTTCCTTTCGGGTCAGAGAAAGAGGAAGTTCATCGATACTGGCCTTTCTTGTACGGGTATCAAAGCTGATACGTCCGCATTGCAGACACACATCCTGCTGGATAAATTTCCTTCGTGTCAGACTTCGGATCCGTGCCTCCAGCTCTTCAAAATGAAAAGGCTTTGTGAGATAGTCATTGGCACCGAGATCAAGCCCTTCAACCTTGTCCTGGATCTGTCCTCTGGCAGAGAGGATCAAAACGGGAGTGGAAGTATCGGATTCCCGAAACTGGCGCAGGATTTCCAGACCATCAACGCCTGGAAGGTTCAGATCAAGAAGGATGAGATCATAATTTTCCACCAGACATAATTCCAGTCCTTCCTCCCCGTCAAAACATGTGTCCGCTTCATAGCCATCCATGCGAAGTCCCTCCGCAATAGACTGGCAGAGCTGCTTTTCATCTTCGATTATCAATATATGCATAGTAAATTCTCCTAAAAAACAGTTGATTTTGCTTTGTTATCTATCATATCATGTATAGCATAAAATTCCTGTAAATTTTTTTATTTCTTAACAGAGATTTTATACAGGGGATGATATAGTAAGGCTACAGAGAGCAAGATTTACATATAAAATATATGCTGGTTCCGGATATGGGCCGGTGATATCAGAAGGGAGAACATAAACAATGAAATTAAGAACACAGAAAATAACAGCACTTATGGCAGCAGCGGTATTAGGAATATCTGCATTTGGAAGCGTGCCGGTAACAGCGGCGGAAAGCACGGAAACAGCAGATCCCGGAGCGGCAATGATGGTGGATGGAGAGGCAGTTTCATCAGATCTGGTAGCAGGTACATTTAAGCCTTCCGACGTAACCTGCAAGGCACAGGATTCTTATGAATATCCGTTTCTGGGACTGAAGCTTTCACTTTCGAAGGAGCTGTTAAATCAGATCAAGGATCAGAGCATTGCAATGCTTACTACGGAAGATTTTGAGAATCAGACCAATGCAGTGACATATGCCTACGTAAGCTGGAGTAAAATGACAGAGGAACAGAAAAATGCCGAAATACAGAAGATGGGAACAGGATATGACGACTGGGTGGCAGGTCTGGACAGAATCGGTACAATTGGCGTTTATGACGAAGCTTCACAGAAAAAGCTGGATGAGATCACCGGCTGTACAGAGCATAAAGAGCTTGGAAGCAGCAGTGACGGGAAATACAAATATTATCTGAGCACCAACAAAGATGCAGATGAAAAGCTGACAAAGGAGCTGGAAAAGATCAAAACCGATATTACGGAAATGACACCGTATCAGAATATTTCCGTGTTTGACCAGCCACAGGATACCAGCAGCAACCCGGAGGATGTAAAATCTGTAGGAAAATTTGAAACAACAGGAATAGATGGAAAAACATATACAGAAAAAGTGTTCAGTGACTATGACCTGACGTTGGTAAATGTTTTTACAACCTGGTGCTCACCATGTGTAAAAGAGATTCCGGAACTTCAGGAGCTCTATAAAGAAATGAAAGAGAAAGGCGTCGGAGTAGCAGGTGTAGTGCTTGATACTACAGATGAAAAGGGAAATCAGGACGAGGAGGCAGTAAAAAAAGCAGGCATTCTTCAGGAAAAAACAAAAGCAGAATATCCGTTCCTGATGCCGGATACTACTATGATGAACGGTCGTCTGCAGGGGATTTCCGCATTTCCTGAAACATTTTTTGTTGACAAAGATGGAAACATTGTAGGCGATACCTATACAGGAAGCCATACACTGGACGAATGGAAGGAAATCGTGGAAAAAGAGCTTAAAAACGTTTCAAAGTAAAAGATGATTATTATGGAGAGTGGAAAAATGATTCGGAAAATAACAGAATCCAGGTGGATTGGACCTGCTCTGGCAGTTTTTGGAATTTTACTGATGATACTGGGAATCTGCAGAGGTGAGGTATCTGTAGTTTTTACAAAAGCGATCAACATCTGTATGGAGTGTATTGGCATTGGATAATAAGAAGATGAAAATAAAGGAATGGCCGCGGCATGGGATCCAGGCATTGTGGGCGGCCCTTACAAACAGTCACATATCGGGCTTTGTGACTGGAAAGATCTATACCGGAAAAATGAAAAATGTCTGTGTTCCGGGGCTGAACTGTTATTCCTGCCCCGGAGCAAGAGGGGCCTGTCCCATTGGTTCCCTTCAGGCTGTGATCGGAAGCTGGAACTTCAAGATGGCATATTATGTAGCTGGATTTCTGATCTTTGTGGGAGCGCTGCTTGGAAGACTTGTGTGCGGATTTCTCTGCCCCTTTGGACTGATCCAGGATCTGTTGAACAAGATTCCTTTTCCAAAAAAGATCCGGACATTTCGGGGAGATAAGCTTCTGCGAAAACTGAAATATGTGATCTTTCTTGTATTTGTGATCATACTTCCCATGTTTGTAGTAGATATCATGGGCCAGGGAGCACCATATTTCTGCAAGCTGATCTGCCCGGCAGGAACGCTGGAGGGAGGTATCCCGCTGGTGCTGCTGAACAAATCCATGCGAAGTGCAGTAGGCTGGCTGTACATGTGGAAAAATACGATCCTGGTGATCACCATTATCTTATCAATTATGATATACCGGCCATTCTGTAAGTATATCTGTCCGCTGGGAGCTTTTTATTCGGTATTTAATAAAGTTTCCGTTTTTCGTTACAGAGTAGAGAAAGAAAAATGTGTTCACTGCGGAAAATGCAGAAATATCTGCCAGATGGAGGTTGATCCGACAGAGGATCCTAACAGTGCAGAGTGCATCCGATGTGGAAGGTGTAAAAAGATATGTCCGACACAGGCGATCCGGTGTGGTTTTGCAGGCAAAGATCAGACATGAATTACGTTAATTGACGAAAAATAGAATTTTCCTTATAACATTCAGTATCTGATGAATAGTACGGAAAACTGAAATGATTCAGAAAATTAGACTTAGCTCACTTTAAAAGTGAAAAAAATAATTTGATAATTTATTGACAACCATTAATAAATATGTTAGTATTCAATCATCAAATTAATAAAGTCTTCGGTGACTGACGGAATTGTGGGATAACCACGAGGGAGCCGGAGATTCGATGAGTCGACCGTCTGGGCAGTATTTGAAAAACTTCAGATACTGCTCTTTTTTATGGGATAAAAGATGCAGACGGTTGCAGCGGAGAAAGGAGAACATTATGGGATTTAAAAGTGACATCGAGATTGCACAGGAGTGCACAATGGAGCCAATTACCAAGATTGCAGAGAAAGCAGGTATTGATGACAAATATCTGGAGCAGTATGGTAAATACAAAGCAAAGATCGACTATAATCTCCTGAAAGAAACAGACAAAAAAGACGGCAAACTGATTCTTGTGACAGCTATCAACCCGACACCGGCCGGGGAAGGAAAAACAACTACAACGGTAGGTCTTGCAGATGGAATGCAGAGACTTGGAAAAAATGTTATGGTAGCTCTTCGTGAGCCATCCCTTGGACCGGTATTCGGTGTCAAAGGTGGTGCGGCAGGCGGCGGCTATGCACAGGTAGTTCCGATGGAGGATATCAACCTTCATTTTACCGGTGATTTCCATGCGATCGGTGCGGCAAACAACCTTCTTGCAGCAATGATCGACAACCATATCTTCCAGGGTAATGACCTGAACATTGACCCGAGAAAGATCACATGGAGACGTTGCGTGGACATGAACGACCGTCAGCTTCGTAATGTAGTAGATGGTCTTGGCGGAAGAACAAACGGTATGCCACGTGAAGACGGATACGACATTACAGTTGCATCTGAGATCATGGCAGTTCTCTGTCTTGCAAGCGACATCAAAGACCTGAAAGAGAGACTTTCCAGAATTATCATCGGATATACCTATGGTAAAGTTTCCGAGCAGAAACCGGTAACAGCTGGTGATCTTCATGCAGAGGGTGCTATGACAGCACTTCTGAAAGATGCCCTGAAACCAAACCTTGTTCAGACACTGGAGCATGTTCCAGCCATTGTTCATGGCGGACCATTCGCAAACATCGCTCACGGATGTAACTCCGTAACCGCTACAAAGATGGCTATGAAACTTGCAGATTATGCCATCACAGAGGCTGGTTTCGGTGCTGACCTTGGTGCTGAGAAGTTCCTGGATATCAAGTGCCGTATGGCAGGACTTACACCAAGTGCTGTTGTTATCGTAGCAACTGTACGTGCCCTGAAATACAACGGTGGCGTTGCAAAAGCAGATCTTAACAATGAGAACCTTGAGGCTCTTGAAAAAGGTATCCCGAACCTTCTGAAACATGTAAGCAATATCAAAAATGTATACAAACTCCCATGTGTGGTAGCTATCAACGCATTCCCGACCGATACCAAGGCAGAGCTTGATTTTGTGGAAGCAAAATGCAAGGAGCTTGGCGTAAACGTAGCACTTTCCGAGGTATGGGCAAAAGGCGGCGAAGGCGGAATCAAGCTTGCTGAGGAAGTGATCCGTCTTGTTGAAGAGCCTAATGATTTCACATATGCATACGAACTGGAAGGTTCCATTGAGGACAAACTGAACCAGATCGTACAGAAGGTTTACGGTGGCAAGAGAGTGGTTCTGACTGCAAATGCCCAGAAGCAGGCAAAACAGCTGGAGGCACTGGGATTTGGCAACTGCCCGATATGTGTGGCCAAGACACAGTACAGCTTAACAGACGACCAGACAAAGCTTGGTGCTCCGACAGATTTCGAGGTAACAGTAAGAAATCTTAAGATTTCCGCAGGTGCAGGATTTATTGTTGCACTGACAGGTGAGATCATGACCATGCCAGGTCTTCCAAAAGTGCCGGCTGCAACCAAGATTGACGTAGATGAGAGCGGTAAGATCACAGGACTGTTCTGATATTATAAAGTATAAAAATTTTTTGAGGGGAATTCAGATAGAGACCTCCTCCGGCAGCAAAACCGGAGGAGGTTTTTTATGTAAAAATAAGAAAAAGACCTATAATCGAACAAATTTTCTAGTATAATAAGAAAAGAAAACACTCCGGAGGTGTATCCATGGATAAAAAAGAAGATCATATCTATATAGCCATCGATCTGAAATCATTCTACGCTTCCGTGGAATGTCAGGAGCGGAACTTAAATCCACTTACCACCAATCTTGTTGTGGCAGATAAAGAACGTACTGAAAAGACCATCTGCTTGGCAGTTTCCCCTTCTTTGAAGGCCTATGGAATACCAGGAAGAGCGAGACTTTTTGAAGTGGTCCAGCGTGTAAAAGAAGTCAATCAGGCACGTGTCACAAAAGCACCAAGAAGATGTTTTACCGGAGAATCCTGGTCTTCGGATGAACTGAAAGCGCATCCGGAACTGGCTGTTTCCTATGTGACAGCACCGCCGAGAATGGCGTTGTACATGGACTACAGCACCCGGATCTATAACGTTTACCTCCGTTATCTGGCACCGGAGGACATGCATGTCTATTCTATAGATGAGGTGTTTATGGACGTCACCCATTATCTTGGAATGTATCAGATGACAGCCAGAGAGCTTGCTGCAAAAATGATCTCCGATGTAATGAAAGAGACCGGGATCACGGCAACTGCCGGAATCGGAACCAATCTTTATCTGTGTAAGATTGCCATGGACATCGGGGA
>ERZ506753.1829-NODE-1829-length-11690-cov-3.898668_pt1 | contig 11690 bp, 7 predicted proteins | sample MGYA00513044_ERZ506753 | MGnify/ENA metagenome assembly ERZ506753 | reverse complement strand
TGTGAAGAGTTTTGTCAGTTTTTCAGTTTTAATCATAATCAGTTCAATATTTATTAGTTATTCATATTTTAAAATACTCATCGGTTTCAAGCAGATAATGCGCCACACTTGTTGAAAAACAGTAAGGAACGCAATCAGCATCAACAGCGCAAAAACGACTGCATATATCCACCAAGGTAGCGAAATATGGAAAGCATACGTCTCCAACCAGCCATTCATTAACACTGCTGATACGGGTATACCGATTGCAGATGCCAATATAGTGAGCAACATCAGCTCCTTGGTCAAGATAAAAAACAGGCTGCTTTTATTTGCACCGAGCACCTTGCGGATACCCACTTCTTTCAAGCGCGATAAGGTTGAAAACAATGTTACAATCCACAAACCGAGACATGCCACAAATATGGCAATTAAAGAAGCACTGGCAAATATCCAACCGAAATTACGGTCTGATTTATAAAGGAAAGTATTCAAATCACTCAAAAAGAAATAAGAAAATAAAGAAGTCGGAAAATATTCATGATACATCTGCTCGATCTCCATCAAAGCACTATCTTCTCCTTCGCCTGTCAAGCGGACTGAAATATAAGGTGTTGCAATAAATGGTACTCGCTCTTTCATAAAGAAGATAATAGGTTTGTAAGCCACGGAAAGCGATTGCTGGTGATAGTTTTTCACCACTCCGATAATTTCGAGCGGTTCGCCTACCACCTCCATTTTAACCTGCTGTCCCAATGCGGCTTCGGGCGACTCATAACCTAATAACCTGACTGCTTCCTCGTTGAGCACTATCCGGTTGAGGTCACCGCCAAAGTCCTCAGAGAAGTACCGCCCACAAATCATAGCGGGCATATAGGCAGATAGATAATCATAATCTACGGCAAACATCTGTATCAGTTTCACTTGCGAAGGGTCACTTCCATAAGGACGATTGGTAAAATAATTGGCTACCTCCACCCCGGGAACAGCTCCTGAAACGGTTACGTGGCTTACATCTGCCCGTTGCTTCAGACGCTTGGTGAAACTTTCCAGACGTAGTGCCAATCCCTCGGTGAAAGAGGGGTACTTAATGACTAACATACGTGAATGAGAATCGACGGAAGCCTCACTTTGCATATAACACACTTGCCGAATCACTGTGAACGTGCCAGTAATCAGAACAAAAGAAGCGAGAAACTGAACCACAATCAGCACTTTCCTTATCCGGTTACCACGTTTACCGTGTAACAGTTTCCCCCTCATAATTTCCGACGGACGTATAGTAACCATCAGCCAAGAAGGATAGAAGCCTACAACAAACGTACCAATAACAACCACTCCGGCTACAATTCCCCAGAAAGCAGGCAACATAAGTATATCCGTCCCAAAGCTTTGCCCTGCCCAGCGATAAACAAGGGGTAAAAGAAGTTCCAGCCAACCAAGAGCTATCAGCGTAGCCAACAGATTCATGAAACCTGATTCAAGAAGTCCCTGGATAATAATCTGACGGCGCGAAGCACCAAAAGCCTTACGCAACCCGAACTCACGTCCGCGTTCCAAGAAACGCGCCACGGTCAGATTCAAGGCATTAGCCCAACCTATCAGTAGCAGGGCAACGGACATCACCAATAGTATAAAAACCGCAGTCCGACTCCCTTTTACTTCTTTCTCATAAGCTTTTTGTGGAGTGAGATGAATGTCTTTCAGCGGTATCAGTTCTACCGCCCAAGTCTTATGTCTCAAGGCATCAGTTTTGTACTTATCGGATATATTGAGAAAAGCCTCTTCAATCTCTTCCGGACATTTTCCGGACATCAGGCGGACATAGGTATAAACTCCGTGAATGTACCAAATGTCCTGTCGCTCTTTGGGAATCGTACTATATGAAAGTAGAAAATCATATTGCAGATGGGAACGAACAGGCATATCTGCTATCACGCCGGTAACTTCAAAGTTTTGCTGCGATGAAGGCGTACTGAAAGTCAGCACCTTCCCTATCGGGTCTTCTTCATCAAAATAACGATTTGCCGCACTTTCGGTCAGTACCACCGTATTAGGACGTACCAGTTGCCCGGTCTTATCTCCTCTAATTATCGGGAAATTAAATATCTCAAAAAAAGCAGGTTCGGTGTAGCAATAATGTGCTTCGGCAAATCTCCTGTCGAAGTAATTCACCACTTGTTCGCGGTCTTGTGCTGTTACACGGACATACTTCTCAATGCCTGCAATTTCACGAGCCATTGCAGGTGCATGGCCGTAAGCTGTAGTCGCCCAGTTATCTGTCAGCGTCTTGCCTTCATACAACCGGCTTTCAACACGATATACACGCTCGGTATTGTGGAATGAATCGTAGCTTAACTCCGACCATACGTAAAGTATGATAAGCAATGCTGTTGCAATACAAACAGACAATCCCGTTATATTTATCAGTGTCAGAGATTTTTTAACCCGCTGACTACGTATCACTTGTGAAAAGTAATTTATCATATCATAGACTTATTTCAGTATCAGTTTCTCGTTATCGCCAAACAGTTCATATCCGGATACAATCACCCGATCACCAGGTTTTAATCCTTCGGTAACCTCATAGTACTGCGGATTTTGTCGTCCGATGCGGATAGGCTGACGAATAGCAAATTTACCACTTTCATCCACAACATACATCCATCGTCCACCGCTTATTTGGAAAAATCCGCCACGCGGCACCAAAATAGCCTGTGCAGGGTCGCCCAATTGTAGATTGATATGATAGGTCTGCCCTGCACGTATATTCTCCGGTCGTCCGGCTGTAAACTGCAAATCGGTACGAAACTGCCCTTCTTTTACTTCCGGATACGGCTTCGTCACCTCCAGTTTATAACTGACACCGTCACGGGTAAAGTCAGCCGGCAATCCGGGTACAACACGCTCCACGTAATGTTCGTCAATCTGCGCTTGTACTTTCAGGTCAGAAGTAATGATCTGACCAATGTGCTCGCCCGCAGCTATTGATTGTCCTATCTGTGCATCAAGATTACCTACCTGCCCGTCAATAGGAGCTTTCACCTTCAGGTTCTCAATTCGTTCGCGTACCAGCGCGAGACTCTGTTTCATATTACGTATGTTCTCGTCCAAGCTGTTTACCTGACTTTCACGGAAAATATTATCCTGACGAATACGCTCGTCAATGACATCCAACTGTTCTTTAGCCGCATCATACTCCTCTTTGGCAAGTCGATAATCTTCTTCTGCAATAAGTTGCTCTTTTATCAGGCGACTGTATTGCTCATAACGGCGCTGTTTCACCAGCCGATCTTTATTTAGCCCAATACGCTCTTGTTTTAAACGCAAGCGTTCCTGCTCCATGCTAATACGGGTATTACGAAGTTCATTCTCCTGATAAGCCAGATCCGCTTCGCTCTGCATAATACCAATATTTAGTAACGGATTACTGAGACGCAAAATCACGTCGCCTGCCTTCACCATAGCACCTTCTTCTTTTAGACGTTCTTCCACACGTCCACCTTCCACGGCATCCATATAAATAATACGATTAGGCATTACCTGACCAATGACACGAATATAGTCATTAAACTCACCACGGTTAACGGTAGCAATCGTCAGACGTTCTTTCTCCACAGTCATGGAAGAGGTAGTGTCTCTGAATATGAAATATAAAACAACGGCAATAACAAAGGCTATACCACCTATTACATATAGATGTTTACGGGTAATGCCGGGTTTACGTTCAATAGGTGTATCCATAAGGAATCAATCAAAAATAGGGTTATTATAAATTAGTTATTAAAGAAGTATCAACTTTGTTATTCAAAATATATAAACTCTGCCTTTATAAGAAAGTTCCCTCCCGGTAATATTTCTCCAGTTTCATCATCATTTCTACCTGCAAGCGCACACGAACCAGTTCTGCTTTGGCGGAAATAAAACGATTGCGGGCTTCCATTAACTGAAAGACAGAGATAAGCCCTTCTTCCCACTTTCGTTCGGATTCTTTCAAGACCAGAGTTTCCGCGCTCAATTGCTGCAATACCTGTTGATGTTCCGTATAGCCGGCACGTAGGGAAAGAAGAGTTTGCTCAATTTCAGTATATAGCTGTTGCTTCTCCAATTCCTCTTCATTCTTCAGGCGATACAAGTTCAATTTCAACTTCCTTTGATTCGTAAAACGTTCAAAACCGCTCAACAAAGGGAAAGAGATACCGATACCGATATATTTTCCTATATTATCCCGCAATTGCCTGGCGGAAAATGCAGTGTTGTAGAAATTAGAACCTACCGTAAAGCGGGCATAAACAGAAGGAGAAAAAGCTCCGCCCGCCATTGCATATTCTTTGCGGGCAGCTTTCTGCTTTAAGCTAATCATACGCATGGCAGGGAGTACTTCCAACGATTGTCTATACAATGTTTCCGTAGAGGGGAGTGAAAGTAACGGGAGTTTATTCAATTCGACAATCGTATCCTGAATGACAAGTGTATCACCCGACTGAAAGTTCATCAACTGTTCCAGATGCAGTAATGACAACCGACAGCTATTAGCACGGGATTGGTAACGATATATATCCCCTTCCCTGCGGGCTTTTACCTCTTGCAAGTCGGAAACGGATTTCAAGCCCAGTTCCACAAATGTCTCGGTTTGTTTCAGATATCGTTCGCTCAACCGGCTTTGCTCCAAAGCCAAATTCAAGAGTTTTCTTTCCAAAACCAGTTTGTAGTAAGCATCCGTCACTTGATAGGCGAGTTCATTCTGCCTGTCTTTCAGTTCCCACTTGCTGCGTTCCCGATTTATTTTCCGAAAACGAACCTGATTGATACGTGAAAAACCTTCAAACAAAGACAACGTCATATCAAGACCTATCGTTCCTTCTTCAAAAGTCTTTTCTGTATAACCATTGGTATCCGGGTCTATCGAACGCCCGAAACGCTTTCCTGTTTCTGCGTTGGCTACTATGCGGGGAAGAAATGTACCGATAGCGGCAGCATAATCCGTTCGTGCTTCCTTTATGTTAATGGCACTATTCCGTATAGAAGGATTCTGTTTCCATGCCAAACGGATACATTCATCCAAACTCATTGCAGATTGAGCATACGTAATCACGGGCAATAAAAACAATAAAAAGAAAATGTTCCTCATTCTTCAGTATATATGCAATTGTGTTCTATATGAATTAAAAAAGCAAACATAATGCCACAATACTTAAACCACTGATTACAAAATAGATGACATACATTATTTTATCGTTCCCGTCCAATTATTACACACTATAACGTCTAAAAATTGGACGTTATCAATAAAAAGCCACCATGACCTGCGTGCAAACAGCCATTATTCAACGTTCAGACTATAAATATTACTTAAACGAAACATAGGATAAAGTCATGTTTCAGGAAATGTATCATAAAACGTCTAATTATTGGACACTCTCTTGCAGGGAAAAGTAAAAACGAATATCTTTACCCAAAAACTTAAAGAATCGTTCAACCCAGACAGATCCCCCCCAATCTTACATATATGGAAACCGGAACTATTTTAATAGTAGATGATAATAAAAGTGTGTTGGCTTCGCTGGAACTTTTACTCGAAAATGAATTCAGTACAGTCCGCACAGCTGCCAATCCTAATCAAATAACAACACTGCTCACTACCACTTCCATTGATATCGTAATTCTCGATATGAATTTTTCGGCCGGTATCAATAACGGCAACGAAGGACTATACTGGCTGAAACATATTCACGAAATCCGCCCCGCACTCCCTGTGGTAATGTTAACTGCTTACGGAGATGTGGAACTAGCCGTAAAAGCTTTGAAGAACGGAGCTACCGACTTTCTTCTCAAACCTTGGGATAACCGGACACTGGTTCAGAAAATAAAGGAAGCATACAATAATAAATCGAACAGGAAAAGTTCCTCAAAATCAAAAAACTCAATCGTAGGATCCGGCAATCCGAACAAACCTGAAATGCTGATAGGGCATTCTCCCGCCATGCTACAATTAATAAAGGTAGTCAATAAAGTAGCCAGGACCGACGCCAATATTCTGATAACCGGAGAAAACGGGACCGGAAAGGAAATGCTGGCCAAAGAAATACACCGCCTGTCTCCACGCAATACTCGTCCCATGTCAAGTATCGACATGGGAGCTATCAGTGAATCCCTTTTTGAGAGCGAGCTTTTCGGTCACGAGCGCGGAGCTTTTACGGACGCTTACGAAAGCCGTCCGGGAAAATTCGAAGCTGCCAGCGGCAGTTCGCTTTTTATGGATGAGATTGGAAATCTTCCCCTTGCACTACAAGCCAAATTACTGACTGTACTACAAAACAGGAATATCACCCGAATCGGAAGTAATAAAGTCGTCCCCGTTGATATACGACTCATTTCCGCCACCAATAAAGACATCCCGGAAATGGTGAAACAAGGATTATTCCGCGAAGATTTATTCTACCGTATCAACACTATCCACCTTGAAATTCCTCCATTACGAGAACGAGGAGACGACATACTCCTGTTCGTCGAAACCTTTCTCCACCGTTTCGCTTCGAAATACCAACGCCCGGAAATGCGAATGCATGAGCAAACAATAGAGAAACTACGCTCTTACCACTGGCCGGGCAATATCCGGGAACTGCAGCACGCTATCGAGAAAGCCGTTATCTTGTGTGAAGGCAACGTGATACGCCCCAAAGACATTTTGGTAAAACAAACCTGGAAGCCGCAAACCACCAGCACTGTCCCCAATTTGGAAGAAGTGGAAAGGCAAGCCATTGAAACAGCCATTCTGCAAAATAATGGCAACCTGACTGCCGCCGCCGAACAATTAGGAATCAGCCGTCAGACACTCTATAACAAACTAAAACGTTTCAAACCCTGAACAGCATGATATTCAGCCGACACATCTATTGGGTTATACTACTACACGTCATGCTTATCCTCGTCACCTCGGGAACAGGCGCCTGGCTTATCATCTCACAACGCGGATTTGTAATAGGCACATTACTAATTACCTGTTCCCTCTTCCAAATCAGCAGGCTGGTAAATAAACTAAATTCATTCAACCAAAAGTTGCGTGTCTTTTTCGATGCCATAGAAGACAAGGATAATATGCTTTACTTTCCCGAACAAAACGTTAGTAAAGAACAGGAAAAACTGAACCGATCTCTCAACCGCATCAATTTCCTGCTCGCCAAAACTCAATCAGAATATTCCAAACAGGAACACTTCTACCGCTCACTCTTGGAAGAAGTGCCCAGCGGTGTATTAGCATGGGATTCTACCGGAAAAATAATCATAGCAAACAGCACTGCCCTTTCCTTATTAGACTGCCAGCAATTAACCCGATACCGACAACTGGAATCCTTACTGCAAGAAAAAGGCAAAAAGGAGCATCTCAGTCTTTCACAAAGCCGGATGAAACTACAAGATGAAACAATAACGCTCTTGTCTATCAAGGATATCGGTGACGAACTTAGCGACAAAGAAAGTGAATCGTGGAACAAACTAAGCCACGTGCTCACTCATGAAATAATGAACACCATTGCTCCCATTATCTCCCTGTCACAAACACTGTCCACCTATCCGGACATCAACGAAAAAGCAGTTCGCGGACTTCGCATCATTCAAGCACAAAGCGAACGTTTATTGCAATTTACCGAATCCTTCCGTCACCTCTCCTACCTGCCAAAACCCGAAAAGAAACTTTTCTCACTTACGGCAACCCTGCAAAATCTCCGGGAACTCTTATCCGGCGACTTCAAAGAAAGCAATATCATCTTCACACTGACCTGCGAACCTAAAACGATTTATATGAAAGGTGATGAGAACCAACTCTCCCAAGTCCTGCTCAACCTTCTGAAAAACTCCATGCAAGCACTGGAAGGAAAAGAAAAAGGCAGAATCAGCATCCATGCACAACAAGACGAACACATATCTATTGACATTGCGGACAACGGCCCGGGTATTCCGCCTGAATTACAGGAAAAGATATTTATTCCTTTTTTTACCACCAAATCAGAAGGCAGCGGTATCGGATTAAGCCTATGCAAACAAATTATCCGCCTTCACGACGGGCATCTCACCATTCAGGAAAGCAATCCCGGCAAAACAATTTTTCATATTGATATGCCATTATAAAACAAACCTTTCCGGTGCTTTTCGTGTTTATTATTATATAAACGAATGAATCGCACGATATGAGCATCAAAGAACAATACTGGAAATATTCCCTCATTGTCATTATTCTATTTATGGGAGTTATCATCTTCCGGCAAATCACTCCTTTTTTGGGAGGATTACTGGGAGCATTAACTATGTATATACTTGTACGCACACACATGAATCATCTGACAGAAAAGCGGAAAATGAAACGCAACATCAGTGCATTACTGATTACGGCAGAAACCATTATGGTGTTTCTTGTTCCGCTGGGATTAACAATCTGGCTGGTGGTAAACAAACTTCAGGATATAAATCTGGCTCCGCAAACCTTTATCGAACCCATTCAGCAAGTAGCAGAATTTATTAAAGAAAAGACCGGTTATGATGTATTGGGAAAAGATACGCTATCATTCATCGTATCTATCCTCCCTCGTGTCGGACAGATAATTATGGAAGGCGCCAGCAGCCTTGCAGTCAATCTATTCGTCATGATATTCGTGCTTTACTTTATGCTGATAGGAGGAAAAAAAATGGAAGCATACGTCAACGACATTCTTCCTTTTAATGAGGCAAATACGCAGGAAGTCATTCGTGAGATTAACATGATTGTACGTTCCAATGCTATCGGCATTCCTCTGCTGGCTATCATTCAGGGAGGCGTCGCCATGATAGGCTATCTTATTTTCGGAGCGCCCAATATACTATTATTAGGTTTCCTCACCTGCTTCGCAACTATTATTCCAATGGTAGGTACAGCATTGGTATGGTTTCCCGTAGCCGCTTATTTGGCTATTAGCGGAGACTGGTTCCATGCAATCGGGCTCGCTGCATACGGAGCCATCGTCGTGTCACAATCCGACAACCTGATCCGATTTATCCTTCAAAAGAAAATGGCGGACACACATCCGCTCATCACTATTTTCGGAGTTGTCATCGGTTTGCCGTTATTCGGATTTATGGGGGTCATCTTCGGTCCGTTATTACTCTCGCTATTCTTCCTTTTCGTGAATATGTTCAAGAAAGAATATCTGGATTTGCGAAATAACCTTCCTTCAAGATGAGGGAACTATCGAAAAAATGCGTACTTTTGCGGGCGTAAAAACGACACTTAAATTCAATGGAAGCATTTACATTCAATACTGCCGAACTGATTCTTTTATCGGCGGCAGGTATTCTTTTTATCATTCAGCTTATTTACTATTTCGGTTTGTACAATCGGATACACGTTCGTAATAAGACTGTACGCAAAGAGGAAACCCACTTCTCACGGGAATTGCCTCCACTTTCCGTCATTCTTTGTGCACGCAATGAAGCTGATAACCTGCGTAAAATTCTGCCTGCTATTCTGGAACAAGATTACCCGCAGTTCGAAGTCATTGTTATCAATGACGCTTCCACTGATGAAACAGAAGATGTGCTGGGATACATGGAAGAAAAATATCCTCATCTCTACCATAGTTTTACACCGGACAGCGCCCGCTATATCAGCCACAAGAAACTAGCTCTGACATTAGGTATCAAAGCCAGCAAGCACGACTGGCTTGTATTTACGGAAACCAACTGTATGCCTGCAAGTAACCAATGGCTGAAACTTATGGCGCGCAACTTCACTTCGCAAACGCAAATCGTATTGGGGTACAGCGGATACGACCGTATCAAAGGCTGGTTACACAAACGTATCGCATTCGATACATTATTTCAGTCTTTACGTTATCTGGGGTTCGCCTTGGCCGGAAACCCCTATATGGGTATCGGTCGTAACATGGCTTACCGTAAAGAATTATTCTTCAAACAAAAAGGATATTCCAAATATCTGAACCTGCAACGCGGAGAAGATGACTTGTTCATTAATCAAATAGTAACCAAAACGAATACGCGCGTAGAAACTGACTTCAACGCTACGATGCGTATACAGCCCGTCTATCGCTACAAAGACTGGAAGGAAGAAAAAGTTAGTTATATGGCTACCGCACGCTTCTACCGTGGAGCACAACGTTACCTGTCGGGATTCGAAACATTTTCCCGCCTGTTATTCTATGTCGCCTGTATGGCAGGTATCGTATTCGGCATACTCAACTTTCATTGGCTGGTAGCAGGTATTGCATTATTGATATGGCTGCTTCGTTACATAACGCAAGCTATTGTGATTAACCGGACAGCCAAAGAAATGGGGGGAGGCAGAAAATATTATTTCTCATTGCCCATATTCGATATTCTCCAACCGATACAATCTCTTAATTTCAAGCTATGCCGCCTTTTCCGAGGGAAAGGTGATTTTATGAGAAGATAATAAACCTGTTTACTTATATCCGGAAGGAAGACTTACTCATATCGCATAGAGTTTGCCGGATTGATTTTCGTTATCAGGAAAGAAGGACCGATCAACATCAGCACCGACGACAACAATGTACCGATATTAATCAAAAGAAAAAGCCAAATATTGAAAGAGACCGATACTGTATCGACATAATAACTTTCCGGGTCGAGTTTGAGAATTCCGAATTGAGATTGAATAAAGTAGAATGCCAGACCGATCACGTTTCCCCACAGCATTCCTTTTCCGATAAGAAAAACAGAGAACCAAAGAAACGTCTTACGAATAGTGAAATTGTCAGCTCCCAACGCTTTCAGGATTCCTATCATATTAGTACGTTCAATGATAATAATCAATAGACCGGAAATCATGGTAAATCCGGCAACCCCTATCATTAAGAACAAAATCACCCATACATTCATATCCAATAAGCCAAGCCATTCAAATATCTGGGGATTCAGTTGTTCAATATTCCGTACATAATATATGCCTCCAAACTTATCCCGCTGACTATCGGTATCAATAGCGATTTCATAAGTTACGTCTTCCAACTTATCATAATCACGAACCTGCAATTCCACTCCGCTCACCTGCTCCCGCTGCCAACCGTTCAAGCGGTTCACCAGATTGAGATCAGTCAATAAAAAAAGATTATCATACTCGGAGAAGTTAGTCTGATAGATTCCGGCAATCGTCAAACGACGGGCACGAACCTCATCTTGTATATAATAGGTATAAATTTTATCTCCTAGCTTCAACTTCATCTTAGTAGCCAAAGCCTTGGAAATAAGCACCTGATTGGAAGATACAGAATCACTGAAAACGGGAATTTCTCCTTCGACCAGATATTCCTTCATAAAGCGGGAATCAAATTCCGGTCCAACACCCTTCAGCACCATTCCCTGAAAGGCGTCGTCTGTTTTTATCATTCCCGGTTTGGTGGAATAACGTTGTACATGACTCACTTCAGGATAATCGGAAAGGGCGGCAATCAAACTATCGCCAGCAACAATCGGATGTGTCTCATAAGAATTGACCGCATCCAGATTCGTTATCTGGATATGCGAGCCAAATCCAATGACCTTATTTCTCACTTCACTTTTAAACCCGATCACTACCGCTACCGCTATAATCATTACAGCCAGTCCGATAGCAATACCCGCCATAGCAATGAGGACCGCAGGACGTGATACCTGCTTTCCGCCATCGCTTTCACGATAGATACGCCGGGCTATGAAAAGTGATA
>ERZ506753.1827-NODE-1827-length-11705-cov-9.445064_pt1 | contig 11705 bp, 9 predicted proteins | sample MGYA00513044_ERZ506753 | MGnify/ENA metagenome assembly ERZ506753 | reverse complement strand
CAAAGCTGAAAGCATTCAGTGATAAATATGGCATCTGTTTTCTGGTTGTGCATCACACAAGAAAAATGGAATCTTCAGACAGTTTTGATATGATTTCCGGTACGAATGGTTTGCTGGGAGCTGCGGACGGAGCGTTTGTTATGCAGAAAGAAAAGCGTACAGATAATAAGGCGGTTCTGGAAGCGGCAGGGCGTGACCAACAGGATCAGAAACTATGGCTGAACTTTAACCGGGAGAAATGTGTCTGGGAGCTTACAAAGACGGAGACAGAACTCTGGAAAGAACCAGAGGATCCATTGTTGGAGAAAATCAAAGAACTTGTAACAGAAACTCAGCCAGAGTGGACAGGCACAGCAACAGAATTGGTACAAGTCTTGCAGGTGGAAATGCAGCCGAACGCATTATCAAGAAAATTAAATGTCAGTCTGGAACGACTGATTCTGGAATATGGAATTCAGTATAAAGCGGAACGGGGACACGATGGAAGAAAAATCAGATTGACCTTTGTTGGAAAACAAGCGTGACGATATGTGACGGTTGTGACGGTATTTTATATAGCGTGTCGGTAGTGAAAATATCGTCACTATCGTCACGACCGTCACGGAAAGGAGAAACATGGAAAGAAAATCACAGGTACAGATACCAAAAGATTTATTACTGGCATTGTTCCAGTATCATCTTGCCGGAAATGAAGAATATCTGCCAGAGATAGAAAAAGCATTGATGAAAAAATTAGACAGTATGGTAAAGCGTCAGTTATATACAACATTCAAAACAGCATCAACTGAGGAAGAACGGGAAAGGGCAAGACAGGAATATTTGAATAAGTGTGGAATGCTTGAGGACTTTCGATGGTAAAGCTTCTGCTTGATTACCTAATAACAGGAGCGTGGCACGCACCTGTAGATAGTAGACAAGGAGAAAGCCGGTAAGGTGCAGTCGGGAGTTGGCTGGCGAAATAAAGAGCTTTTTAAAAGGGAGCCCTGATTCAGGGCGTCCCTGCGGAAATGATAAATGAAGGGAGAATGACACCATGAGAGAAGGAAGATTAGGTTACAACAGTTATAACAAAAGATATGGATTATTGTCATCAGACTTATGGATTGATCCAGGATTTCACTGCGGAGAATGTCTGGAAGTTCTAGTTGATGATCAGTGGGTAAAAACCCGAATGGAAATGAATCTGTCGAGAGAATGGTATTTGGTTGGAACACCGTATTGCGGAGATTTGGAGTATGTACGTGCAAGGATACCGGAATAAATCTGTCAGGAAGTAAAATAACAGATTTAGGCATGAGTAATAAAAAATAAGCCCGGATACGGGCAGAAAAAAGAGGGCGGATACGCCCAAAATAAAAAGCTAAAGCCAAACTATGGCAGAGGCGTGAAGCATCTCACAAAGCCCTCGGCGTTTGAGAGCGAAATACACCCATCGCACAAACTTCGTTTATGCTCTGCGTATTTCGCCCTTGCAGGGGGCTATTATAGCCGGAAACGGCAGTAAGTTCGTAAACGGATGCCAGTGCATCCACTCACAAATAATATGGCAGAATTTACTTTGCCGAAGACAAGGAGGGAGTGCCTATCGGAAGAAATTCATTTATTCAAATGACAAAACTAAGCAATGTAAAAGGCAGAATCACTTATATATCCAGTCACGCAAAACAGGAAAATCTCTATGCAGTTTATGAAACCACAGAACGGAAATTTTGGCGGGAACTTGCAAAATGTAATCAGGAAGAATTTGCTAAAAGTGGAACAGAAGGAAAATGCATTGAAGCAAGAGAACTGATCATTGCTTTGCCAGAGAGTTTTACAGAATATCAGCCGGATAGATTGCTACAGCTTTTTACAAATCATTTTAAGCAGAATTATGGAATGGAGTGTATCGCTGCTTTGCACCACAATAAAAGAAAGACCAATTATCACATTCATCTGATATTTGCAGAACGGAAGCTATTGGATGAACCAATCGTTAAGATTGCCAGCAGAAATATGTTTTATGATGAAAATGGAAAACATGTCCGAACCAAGAAAGAAATATTAGGAGAAGATGGCGAGATCCGAGAAGGCTGCAGTATTGTGAAGAAAGGAGAAGTCTATGAGAAGAAGCTGTTTACTGCGAAAGATGAACGCTTCAAGAGTAATTCATTTCTGGATGAGGTAAAGCATTCTTATACAGATTTAATCAACATTTATGTGCAGGACGAGAAACAGAAACTACAGGTATTCGAACGTGGCAGTGTTTATCTTGCAACAAAGAAAATTGGAAAAAATAATCCGAAAGCACAGGAAATAGAAGCGGATAACCAAAAACGCCAAGAATGGAACAGAGCTGTTGATATGGCATTGATTAGTGGAGTGCTGGAACCGAAGATAATGGAAGTGAAGCGGAAAGAAATCACGGAGCCGATTAGGAAATCAATCGCCCGGCGTGGAAACAGACCACGATTATTTTCCAGAGTTGTAACAGTGGCTGTTGAGGCATTGGAGTTTTTGATAGCAAGTGTGCTGTTTAAGAAACCCAAGGAAGTGCAAAAACAGACAGAGCAAAAGGAAACTGAACACCCAGAGCATGTTGCTGAAAATAGCATGGCAGCAGTCAAGACAACAAAAGAAGAAAAGGCAGAACCGGAACAACCTAAAATGACGAGGCTTGCATCAAAGTATCCGAAACTATTTAAAGTGAATAAAGAACTAGAAGAACAAAATGGTGCAATTCAACAGAAACAAAAACAGCTTTCTACAAAGAAGAAAGAACTGTCAGAGGTCAAGGGATGGTTTAAAGGAAGAAAGAAAAAAGAATTGCAGAAAGAAATTGATGAACTGAAAAGCCAGATCAGAGATATGAAAGATTACCTTCCAAGGATTGTGCAGAAGATCGGTTATAGAAGTGTACAGGAATTTTTAAAAGATTTTAAGGCTTCTCAAACTGAGTATAGCCAGTATCGAACTGCAATAGAAAAATGGAAGAAAGAAACGGGCAAAGAGCCAGTAGCACATGGTATTAGGGCGAAGCTGGCAGAAAAGAAACAAGAAATACAGAATGAACAGAAAAATAAACAGCATACCCGTAGTCAGAACAAAGATCGGGGAGCAAGATAGGAGGACAATCATGGAGAAACACATTATGGGAGAAAATGGAATCAGTTATACTTTAGGAGAGGACGGTCTGTATTATCCAGACCTGTACCTCCCGGAAGAGACAGAGTATCCGATTGGAAAGTATGGAATGCTGAGAAAGTCATATTTGCAGGAGCATCGGAAGGGATTATATCTGGAGTTGGTACTTGCCGGGAAGTTAAATGAGTATCTGCATCAGATTGATGAGGAGTGTAATCAGATGATGGACAGACTGGTGGAGCAGATGAAAGAAAAGCAAGGCGTGACGGAAGAACTGAAGATGCAGGATCAGATGGCGTGGGTTGGGAGAATGAATAATATCCGGGCTTGTGCGGAAGAGATCGTGCTAATAAATGTTGTATATATGAACTAGAATAATGTCTGGGAAGGAATAGATTCCTTCCCTTTAAATTACCATTAAATACTATTAAATCATAGAACATATGGTTGCTTTTTAAAGAGAAATGAGTTAAACTAAGAATAGTTTTATTATGCAAGATATATAGGCATGGAGGATAAGATGAGTGATTTAATAGATAAATGGTGTAGTTTAGAGGAAACCGCAGAATATTTGGGCGTGACAAAAGATACAATCAGAAATTGGATTAAAAAAACAGATATACCGGCACACAAAATTGGAAGATTATGGAAATTTAAATTAACCGAAGTAGACGAGTGGGTAAAAAGTGGTAAAAGTGCATTGTAATTTTAGCGATAAGTGGGGAATGTAAATATGAATAAAGAAAGATTATCAAGACTAATAGCCCAGTATCAAAAAAATATGGAGTTTTATAGAAATGCAAGAGAGTTTAATGAACAAGATTGTAGAGATGAATTTATAAGTCCATTATTAGAGAGCTTTGGTTGGGATGTACACAATGAAAAAGGAACATCTCCGCAATATAAAGAAGTTGTTGTGGAAAAATTTTCAAACAGTGGAGATAGACCAGATTATACATTAACTTTAAATGGGGTATCAAAAATCTTTGTAGAAGCCAAGAAACCGGCAGTAAATATAAAAGAAGAACAAGAACCGGCTATTCAGGCAAGACGTTATGGATGGAATGCAAAACATAAATTGTCCATATTAACAAATTTTGAGGATATGATGATTTATGATGTTACAAATAAACCACAAGATGGAGATTCTGCGACGGTATCGTTGTATCGGAAATATCATTATTTAGAATATTTAAAGAAGTATGAAGAAATATATGAGTTGATTTCAAGAGAAAGTGTTTATACTGGAAAATATGATAAATATGTTGAGGATAAATTTCCAAACGAAGAACGATATTCAACAGAAGTAGATGAAGTCTTCTTAAAGCAAATTAATGAATGGAGACTTGAAATTGGTGATTACTTGTATCGTACAGATAATACATACAAAGATATAGACGTTTTGAATGATGTAGTGCAGGAATTTATAAATCAAATTATCTTTTTACGAATTTGTGAAGACAGAAATCTGCCTTTATATCAAAGCTTAAAAGAAACTGCACGGAATAAAGTAGAGTTGCAGAGGGCATTAACAAAAGTTTTTAAAGAAGTTGATAAAAAATATAATTCTAAGCTATTTGCGGGCGATAACATTATTTTTGACTTGAATAATGATATTATTTTTAATATGATTCTTTCACTATATTATCCGAAGACTCCATATATGTTTAACATTATTGAGCCAGGAATTTTAGGAAAAATATATGAGAGTTTTCTTACAGAAAGCCTTGTTGAAAGAGATGACCATATAATATTGGCTGCGAAGAAAGAGTATAAATATCGTTCAGTGGTATCGACACCTGTCGAAATTGTAAAATATATGGTAAAAAATACATTAGCTCCAATTTGTGAGAAAAAAACACCAGAAGAAATAAAAGATATTCAAATTGCAGATATCGCTTGTGGATCGGGAATATTTTTAGAGGAGGCATATCAATTTTTTGTTGATTATTGTACAGAATGGTATATGCAGCACGATCCAGAACATTTATTAGAGCTGAGTAATGGAAAAAAGAAGTTGCCATTAACTGATAAAAGGGATATTTTAACGAGATGTATTTATGGCGTAGATATTGATGTTCATGCTGTTGAAGTTAGTAAATTTTCTTTATTAATAAAGTTAATAGAAGATGAAACACTAGCATCTGTGAAAGAATGCGTTCCGATTTTACCAGATTTGAGTTCTAATATAAAAAATGGGAATTCATTGATTTGCAGAGAAGATATATCTGGAAAGGATATGTCAATAGAGGCATTGTGCAATATAAAACCGTTTGAATGGAGCATGATCAATAGCGGATCAAAATTTGACGCTATTATTGGTAATCCACCATATGTAAAAACAGAAGATATTCATACCTTAGAGACAGAAGCAGAATTTGCAGTTTATAAGAAGAAATATAAAAGTGCATATAAACAATTTGATAAATATTTTTTATTTCTTGAAGAAGCGTTTAATCTTTTAAAAGAAAATGGTCAAATGTGTTATATCGTGCCGAATAAATTTTATAAAATAGGAGCAGGACAAGAACTACGTCGGATAATATCCAAACATGTATCCAAATTAGATGATTTTGGAGATATGCAACTTTTCCCTGATAAGACTATTTATAGTTGCATCATTACGTTATGCAAAGAAAGCAGTAAGCAGATGGAATATACAAATGTTACTTCGCTAATTGATCTGTGGACTGGTGAAGAACAGGAAAGTATTAGGATAAAGAATGAATTATTAGATGAAAATCCGTGGAGATTAACTACAGATATTAAATTCATGAAAATGATTGCAATGGTAGAAGAAAATGGAAAACCATTAGGTGAAATAGTAAATATTTTTAATGGAATACAAACAAGTGCAGAAAGACCTAAACCGGTATATTGGTTTGATAAAGATGAAATTGTTTCGGAAACAGAAGAAGAAATAATTGTGGATAAGTTTGAAAAAAGATACCATATAGAAAAGCGTATTTTGAAGCCTTTCTTCAAACCAACTAAGGCTGATGAAAAAGGAATGGGTACATATTCATTGTTAAAAACGGATAAGCATATTATTTTTCCATATAATGCAGATGGTAGCTTGATCAACGTTGAGATTATGAAAAAAGAGTATCCTGGAACATATCAATATTTACAGGACTGTTATGACTTGTTAGTTCCTAAATGTTTAAATGGTGGAAAAGGTCGTGACATAAAAAATGCAACGGCCGATACTTGGTATCAATATGGAAGAACACAAGCGTTGACTGCATTTGTAGATACTCCTAAGTTAATTGTTAGAATTCTAAGTAAAGAACCAATGTATGCATATGATGAAAATGATATGCTCATTGCTTCTGGTGGTACAGCGGGGTATTGTGCAATAGCAAAGTTACCTGGTTCAAAGTATGATTTACGGTATATACAAGCATGGTTGAATCATCCATATACAGAAAAGTTATTTCAAATTATGGGAAGTGATTTTGAAGGGGGATTTATAGCGAGAGGAACGTACCTATTAAAGAAAATACCTTTTGTCGAATTAGATTTTGATGATGAAAAGCAAAAAGCATTATATGAATCAGTGCTTATTTCAACAAAGAAAATAAATGAGTTGAATATTGCATTAGAACAGAAAAAAGATAAAGCATCTATTAGTGTAATAGAAGCTGAAAAGGAAAATTTAAGCAAACAAATTGAAGATAATATTACAAAAATTTATAATTTGCAATTTTAGGTGAGAGAATGATATTAAAAGAAGACAGTACAGAACAGAAATTAAGAGGTGCTTATTATACACCACTAAAATTGGCAGAAAAAATGGTGGATTTTTTTAAGAAGGATGCATCTATTAAATCAATATTAGAACCCAGTTGCGGAGATGGGGTGTTTGTGGATGCATTAGTTGAGACTCAGTTCTTGACTCAAAATAGAAAAGTGACTGCAATAGAAATCGAAAAAAATGAAGCCCAAAAAGTGGCTGAGAAACTAAAAAATAATCCAAATGTATCTGTTGTGAATAGAGATTTTTTTGAGTTTTATCAAAAATATAAGGATATAAATAAGTATGACTTGATACTTGGAAATCCACCGTATATACGTTATCAATATCTTGAAGAAAAGCAAAGAATGGAAATGGCTGAAATATTAACAAGCCATGGAATGAAAGCAAATAAGCTGATAAACACATGGGTTGGATTCATGGTTGCTTGCGTTCATATGTTGAGTGATAATGGGAAAATTGCGTTTGTAATTCCAGCGGAAATTTTACAGGTTGCGTATGCGGAAGATTTAAGATTGTTTTTGTCTAACAAGTTATCCAAAATAACATTATTAACATTTGAAGAATTGGTTTTCCCAGGTATTGAACAAGAAGTGGTAGTTTTTATTGGAGAAAAAGGAGATTCAGAAAAAGGCATAAGGATTATAGAATTAAATAACCTTGATGATTTAGAAAATCTTAATATATATGCGAATGGTTTTCAGAAACTTAGCCATGTGCATGAAAAGTGGACAAAATACTTTACAACAGAGCAAGAAAATCAACTGATTTTAGATTTGAAAAATGATGATAGATTTCAAACGTTGTCTGAAACCGGTATTATTAATGTGGGGATCACAACAGGAAATAATAAGTACTTTTCAGTAGATAAAAAAATGGTTGAAGTATATGATTTAACTAATGTTGTTCGACCATTGATAGGAAGAAGTTCTCATGCACATAGTGTTTTTTTCAAATATGATGACTGGAAGAAAAATGTTGATCAGGGAAAAGCAGCTTATTTGATTGATTTTCCAGATACCCCAATAGAAAAATATAGTCAAGGACAAAAAAATTATATTGAACTTGGCGAGAAGAATGGTGATAACACGGGATATAAATGTAAAATTAGAGAGAAATGGTATCAAATACCATCGGTATGGGTGCCGGATGCTTTTTTCCTTCGTAGAAATAATCTATATCCCAAATTCGTGTTGAATTGTTGCGATGCTGTTTCTACAGATACTATGCATAGGATAAAGTTTAATAATGGTATTGAGCCAGAGAGAATAGTTTTATCGTATTATAATAGTATTTCTTTTGCTTTTACGGAAATCTGTGGACGTAGTTATGGTGGTGGGGTATTAGAAATATTGCCGGGAGAAGTAGGAAATGTATTGATTCCTATTTTGGATTGTGTGCCAATTGAAAAGGTTAAGGAAATATTATATCAGGTAGATGAAATTGTGCGTAATGGAGAGAATATCGAGAAGGCTTTGGATCTTGTAGATAATAGTATTTTAGGCGAGTATTTGCATGTTAATGAGGAGACTTGTTCTATGGCGAGGGGAATATGGAAGAAGATGCAGCATAGGAGACTAAAAAGAGGATAAAGTATATGGCAAGAAGCAGGGATGCAGTAGATACAATAAAAGGATATTATTATCAGTTTGACTATTTTATTTTTCAATTAATAAGTTTAGTAAATGAAGAGGATACTGTGACAATAGAGGGAATAGAAGATGTTGATATTCTTGAAGAAAAAGAAATGGTTGCCGTACAGTGTAAGTATTATGCAAAAACAGAATATAATCATTCGGTTATTGCAAAACCAATTAGGCTTATGCTGAAAGATTATGTCAATAGAACTCCAGAAAAAAGAAAAATACGATATAAACTGTATGGCAAATATCAATCGGGACAAGAAAAATATCCAGGAATGTTAACTGTAGAATTTGCAAAAAAGAATTTGTTTACATATACTGAAAAGAAAGTGGTACATGTGTTACATGAGGAACTAAACTTAACTGATAAAGATATAGAGGAGTTCTTGGATAAGGTAGATGTTGATATTAATGCGGAAGAGTATCAGGAACAGCAGGATAAAGTAATAAGTGGTTTAGAAAAGATTTTTGGATGTGATAGATTTGAGGCAGAATATTACTATTATAATAATGCTCTTAGATTAGTTAAAGAAATAGCTGTACAACAGAAAATGTGTGAGAGAATTGTAAGCAAAAGAGAGTTTTTGGACAAAATTAACAATAAAAAAATGTTGTTTGATAAATGGTATTTACAGTTCAAGGGAATACGAGATTATTGTGCTGATATACGGAAACAGTATTTTTCACAAAGAAATGTGTCTCCATTTGAAAGATTTTTTTTGATTGAATGTGATACAACGGTAAATGATGCACAAATTGTTTCACTGATTGCAAAGATATCAAAAAATTGGAGTAAACTATCCAGAAGGGAAATAAAACCATTTTGTCCATATGTTTATTTGAATGGAATTAGTCAGGAACGATTAGTTGGTTTGAAGAAAAAATTACAACGAGAAGATATACGGTTATGGGATGGACATGATTTTTTAGGCGCAGAATTTATGGTTGATTCTATTATACGGAGGGCAAATTACGTAAATGACATAAAGGTGAAAATAATTAACCATATTGAAAATTTGGATGATATTTTAGAAAAAGCAACAGGAACTAAAATGATTTATCAATTCTATTTGAAAGAACCGTTTTATGAGAGTAATCAAAATCTTTGCTATGGAATACAAATTTCTAAAACAGAAGATATTAATATGATGATTTAGGGGGAAGAACGATGGAAGAAAACGAAAAACTTAATGCAGAAGTTATTGCAGTTCTGCCGAATAAGGTAAAAATATCAGTTGATGATTTAGAAAATTTTCAATTAGCAGAAGAAAAACTTAAGGTAGGGTCATATCTTCGGATTGCAGATAATGATAATGCGGTATTGATAGCAATTATTGAAAATTTCAATATTGAAGTCGGAGTTAATCAAAGTGGAGAAGCAAGCAGAAAATATATATTGGAAGCGAATCCTTTAGGCATAATTCGAAATGGGCGATTTGAACGAGGCGGAGATACAATAGCAATCCCACCTAAAAAAGTTGAACCTGCCAAAAAAGAAGAAATTCAAAAAATCTTTGAAGAATCATTAGAAAACGAAAAAAAGTTTAGTTTCTCAACATTATCTGCAGATAGAACTATTTCAGTGCCGGTGGATGGAGATAAATTTTTTAATAAACATATAGCTATTGTTGGTTCAACAGGATCTGGAAAATCTCATTCTGTAGCCAAAATACTTCAAAAGGCAATTGGTTCAAAAAAAGGAACATATCAAGGATTAAATAATTCACATATAGTCGTTTTTGATATTCATTCGGAGTATCATACTGCATTTCCGAATGCTAATTTTATTGACATATCTAATTTAGTATTGCCGTACTGGTTGCTAAATAGTGATGAATTACAAGAGCTTTTTATTGATACAGAAGCTAATGATCATAGACAAAGAAATGTATTGAAAGAAGCAATTGTTAATAATCGAAAAAAATATTTTGATGGAGATTCTACTTTAAAAGAAAAAATACATTTCGATTCACCACTTTTTTTTGATGTCGATGAAATACTTATGTATATAAAAAATAGAAATAATGAAAAGAAAGATAAAAATAATAATATTCCATATAAAACAGCAGATGGAGAAACACATAATTTTGATACTAAAAAAGTTGAATGTTTGTTTGAGGAAGAAGTTGAATATACAGGAACGTCTGCATCTGGAACAAATAACGGAAGCCTAATAAATTTTATAGATAGATTGGAGAATAAAATAAATGACAAACGTTTAGAGTTTCTATTTGGAGAAGCTTCAAAGAAAATTTCGTTTGAAGAAACATTACGTGAACTATTAGGATATCAAGAAGAGGCAAAATCCAATATTACAATTTTAGATTTGAGCGGTGTTCCGTTTGATGTATTGAGTATAACTGTTTCATTAATCTCAAGAATCTTATTCGAATTTGGATATTATTATAAGCGAATGAGAGCGGAAAATAGTACGGGAGAAGGGGCGGTTATCAATGATGTGCCAGTATTATTAGTATACGAAGAGGCTCATAAGTATGTTCCTAATAATGATATGGCAAAATATCGGGCATCAAGAGAATCCATAGAACGTATTGCTAAAGAAGGAAGGAAATATGGAATTTCACTGATGTTGGCGAGTCAGCGTCCATCTGAAATATCCGAAACAATTTTTTCACAATGTAATAATTTTTTGTCATTACGGTTAACTAATCCTGCAGACCAAAATTATGTGAAAAGATTGTTGCCAGATACATTAGGAAGCATTGTAGATAAAATGCCAGTTTTAAAAGCCGGTGAATGTTTGCTTATTGGAGATGCAGTGATATTGCCGTCAATTGTTCAGATAGAAGAATGCGATTTAAAACCGTCATCAACTGATATACCTTACCTGCAATTATGGAAAGAGGAATGGCATTCATTAGATGTCGAAGCAATAAAAAAAGCATGGAAGAGATAAGGGCGAGGAATAATATATATTGAAATGAAATTTAAGATATAATTCAAAATATGAATTGTCAATTGGTTCCTAAGCAGCTATAATGAAGCTGGCAACAAATTGGCAACAGAAAATCAGCAAGCCAAAATAATATATGCAACAGAAATAAAATACCGGCGAAAAAGATACAAAACTTAAACAAATATATTTAAGAACATCTTTGAACTTGTCGAGTTTGAATAATTTTCAAAAGCTCGCAAAACCTAGTAAAATGGGCGTTTGCGAG
>ERZ506753.1821-NODE-1821-length-11739-cov-12.777388_pt1 | contig 11739 bp, 10 predicted proteins | sample MGYA00513044_ERZ506753 | MGnify/ENA metagenome assembly ERZ506753 | reverse complement strand
CGGTGCCGATGGACAGGCGGATGGTGTTCTGATAGATCTGCTGCTCGGCCAGCTCCTGATCGTTCAGCTGGCTGTGGGTGGTGGAGGCCGGATGGATGACCAGGCTCTTCACGTCTGCAACGTTTGCCAGCAGGGAGAAGATCTTCAGGTTGTCAATGAACTTGAAGGCTTCTTCGCGGCCACCCTTGATGTTGAAGGTGAAGATGGATGCGCCGCCGTTGGGGAAATACTTCTCGTACAGGGCGTGATCCGGGTGATCGGGCAGAGAGGGGTGGTTGACCTTCTCCACCTGGGGGTGGTTTGCCAGGAATTCGACCACCTTCTTGGTGTTCTCAACATGGCGCTCGATGCGCAGGCTCAGGGTCTCGGTGCCCTGCAGCAGCAGGAATGCATTGAACGGGGAGATGGTGGCACCGGTATCGCGCAGCAGGATGGCGCGGATGTAGGTAACGAAGGCGGCAGGGCCCGCGGCATCGGCGAAGGAAACACCGTGATAGCTGGGGTTGGGATCGGCGATGTTGCCGAACTTGCCGCTGGCCTTCCAGTCAAACTTGCCGCTGTCCACGATGATGCCGCCCAGGGTGGTGCCGTGGCCGCCGATGAACTTGGTGGCGGAGTGGACCACGATGTCTGCGCCGTGCTCAATGGGGCGGATCAGGTACGGGGTGCCGAAGGTGTTGTCGATGACCAGCGGCAGGCCGTGCTTGTGGGCAATGGCGGCGATGGCATCAATGTCGGGGATATCGCTGTTGGGGTTGCCCAGCGTCTCCAGATAGACGGCCTTGGTGTTGGGCTGGATGGCGTTCTCCACCTCGGCCAGATCGTGAGCGTTGACAAAGGTGGTAGTCACGCCGAACTGGGTCAGGGTGTGCTCCAGCAGGTTGTAGCTGCCGCCGTAGATGGTCTTTTGTGCCACGATGTGGTCACCGGCCTGTGCCAGCGCCTCGATGGTGTAGGTGATGGCGGCAGCGCCGGAAGCAGTGGCCAGAGCAGCCACGCCGCCCTCCAGAGCAGCGATGCGCTTCTCGAACACATCCTGCGTGGAGTTGGTCAGGCGGCCGTAGATGTTGCCTGCATCGGCCAGACCGAAACGGTCAGCGGCGTGCTGGCTGTTGCGGAACACATAGGAAGTGGTCTGGTAGATGGGCACGGCGCGGGAATCGGTTGCGGGATCGGCCTGCTCCTGGCCAACGTGAAGCTGCAGGGTCTCAAATTTATAGTTAGACATAGTAATTAGCCTCTCTATCTGTACTTAAAGTATAATTCTGACGCATAAAAAATCCCGGTCACTGACACCATTTCAGTGCACCGGGCAAAAATTCAGGGTTAGCGCTTTGGCAGCTTTGCCATCACATTCGCACACACATTCGGTCTGCAGAGGGCAATGCACAGCGCTCGGTCCCATATTCTGCCCGGGTGGTGTACATTCGCCCACAACGGAAGTTCGCGTGGAGCAGGTTTTTCCAGATCAGCGTCATTTTGGTGCCCTCCTTTCAACGATTTTCCCAATCCTCTACGAACCCGGGAAACTTGATCTCAATTTCCCACTAGGTTGGTGGATTTGTTGTCTGGATTATATCCCTATTTACCTAGATTGTCAATAGGTTTATTGCAAAAAAGTTGGAAATTTTCCGCAGGGGTCTATTTTGCGAGGTTTTGCAGATCCCGCCCACCATAAACAATACGAACGAGAGTTACGGTACGGGTGCTTTGATCGATCAGGTAGAACAGCAGAAAATTCTCCACGGTAAACCGGTGCATCCCCATGCTCTGCCACGGTTCCCAGTCCACAACAGGGTGCCGCCCGGGCAGGGCATCCAGTGAGCGAGCAGCCTTGCGGATGCGGTTGACCAGTTTTTGGGCGGTAGCAGGCTCTTTGAGCGAAAATGCGACATAGGAGTAGAGATCCCGCAGGTCGTCCAATGCCTGCGGTGCGTAGCGGACCGTATAAGCGCTGCTCATATTCCAAACTCCTGATACAATGCGGCATCGACTTCATCGACAGAAAAGCTCTTGCCGTTTTGCAGAGAGGCGACTCCCTTTTGCAGTTCGGTATCCAACTCGGTACGGCTCATGCCACCCACAGCAGTGGGGGCGGCAGGGGGAAGATGCAGATCGAGCGGGAGCCCCCGGGTCAGGACGATCTGGCGGTAAAGCATCTGGATGGCGCTGGATGGGGTAATGCCCAGTTGAGCAAGGATATCCTCGGCGCTTTCTTTCAGGTTGGTATCAATGCGGGCATAGACGGCGGCGGTGTTAGCCATAACGATCACACTCCTTTTTTACAGTATAACGCAGATTGCTTGCGAATGCAATCAGTTGCAAGCAAAAATAAATGCGGTGTTTTGCGTTGACGGGAAAACGGGGATGCTGTATACTAAGTCTATTCTTTATTCTTGTAAAGGAGGGCGGGCAGATGAGCATTGGGCCAAGTATGCCGCTGCGGCTGGAAAAGCCGGAGGGCATCGACCTTGCACAGGCGGCGCGGTACTTCGGGGCCCGGGGCGGCGCGGACGCGGCCACCCAGGCGCTGCTGGAAAAATGCGCCGTGCCGCTGCTGGCGGCAGCCACGCCCCGGGCAGTCTGGCTGGAGGCCGACCCCGACAGCCTGACAGCGGCGGGCATTCTGGCGGGGGAAGATGTGGCAAAGCATCTGGAAGGCTGCACCGCCGCCCTGCTGCTGGCTGTAACGCTTGGCCCCGGTGTGGATGCCCGGATCCGCCGGGCCGGTGTGGGCGATATCGCCGCCGGTGTGGCATCGGATGCGCTTGGCTCCGCGCTGGCCGAACAGGCTGCCGAGGCCGCTGAGGCTGAGCTGCGCCAGTGGGCTGCCCGGCAGGGAAAGTATCTGACGGGGCGCTATTCCCCGGGCTACGGGGACTGGCCCCTTGCCGTGCAGCCGCTGTTGGCGGCAGCGCTGGACACCGCCCGCCGCGCCGGGCTCTGTGTCACGGAAAACAACCTGATGACCCCCCGCAAGAGCATCACGGCCATTCTGGGGGTCAGCGATCACCCGGTCCGGGGGCATCTGGCGGGGTGCGGGCACTGCGTGCTCCGCACCCGGTGCGAATATAGAAAGAGGGGGATCACCTGTGCAAGCGAATGAACTGTTTGACCGGCCCAATACCATCCTGCTGGATGGCGGCATGGGCACCATGCTGCAGGCTGCGGGCCTGAAACTGGGGGCCCGCCCCGAGGAGCTGAACATCACCGACCCGGCGCTCATCGAGAGCATCCATGCCCGGTACGCCGCCGCAGGCAGCCGCATCATCAATGCCAATACCTTTGGCGCTTCCGCCCACAAGCTGGCGGGCAGCGAGTACACGCTGGAGGAGATCATTGCGGCAGGTATTGCCAACTGCAAACGGGCCTGTGCCCCTTACGGTGCATTGGCTGCGCTGGATGTGGGCCCGCTGGGGGAGTTGCTGGAACCCAACGGCACCCTTGCGTTTGAGGATGCCGTGGCAGAGTATGGCCGCATCGTCCGGGCAGGCGTGGCCGCCGGGGCTGACCTCGTGTTCCTTGAGACCTTTACCGATCTGTATGAGCTGAAGGCCGCCCTGCTGGCCGTCAAGGAGAACAGCAGCCTGCCCGTGCTGGCCAGCATGAGCTTTGAAGCAGGTGGCCGCACTTTTACCGGCTGCACGGTCGAGAGCTTTGCCGCCACCGCCCGGGGCCTGGGGGCCGATGCCGTGGGCATCAACTGCTCTCTTGGCCCCAAGGAGATCTTCCCCATGGCAAAGCGGCTGACCGAGGCCCTGCCCGGCAGCTTCCCGGTGTTCGTCAAGCCCAACGCAGGCCTGCCCCGCGCTGATGGCTCGGGCTACGATATCACCCCGCAGCTCTACGCCATGCAGATGAAGCCCTACCGGGAACTGGGCCTGTTTGCTGCAGGCGGCTGCTGCGGCACCACCCCGGAGTTCATCCAGCTGCTGAACGGCGTGTTTGCCGATTGCAGGCCGGGCCGCCCCGACCACCCCATGAAGTCGGTGGTGTGCAGCCCCATGGACTGCGTGGATGTGGACGGCATCACGGTGGTGGGTGAGCGCATCAATCCCACCGGCAAAAAGCGGTTCCAGCAGGCCCTGCGGGAAGGGGATATGAACTATGTGCTGGAACAGGCCGTGAGCCAGACCGAGGCCGGGGCCCAGATCCTGGATGTGAACGTGGGTGCGCCCGGTGTGGATGAGCCTGCCCTGATGGAACAGGTGGTCAAGGCCCTGCAGAGCGTGGTCAGCCTGCCGTTGCAGCTGGATTCCTCCCATGCCGAGGCGCTGGAACGGGGCCTGCGGGTCTACAACGGCAAGCCCATCGTCAACTCGGTGAACGGCGAGGAGGAAAAGCTGAACACCATTCTGCCCCTGTGCAAAAAGTACGGCGCGGCGGTGGTCGGCCTTGCCATTGACGAGCGGGGCATCCTGCCCAAAGCCGAGGAACGCGTGGCCATTGCCCGCCGCATCCGGAACGCGGCGCTGGCGGCAGGCATCCCGCAGGAGGACATCTATATCGACTGCCTGACCCTGACGGCCAGCGCCCAGCAGGAGGATGTGCTTGCCACGGTGCAGGCCCTTCACGCCTGCAAGGAGGAGCTGGGGGTGCGCACCATTCTGGGCGTGTCCAACATCAGCTTTGGTCTGCCCTGCCGCTCTTACCTGAACACCACCTTCCTCACCATGGCCATGTATGCCGGGCTTGACCTTGCCATTATGAACCCCTCCAGCGAGGAGATGATGGCGGCGGTCTACGCTTACAACGTTTTGACCAACCGGGACCGGCAGAGCACGAAGTACATTGAGCGGTATGCCAACCGGGTGCCCGCTTCTGCCGCACTGGTGCAGGCCGTGCAGAATGCCCAGACCGCCCCGGCAGCAGGCGAAACGCCGGAGGCGGCCGGCCCCTATGCCCCCCTGATGAAGGCGGTGGAAAAGGGCTTGAAGGGCGAGGCAGCTGCCCGCACCCGGGCGCTGCTGGAGGAAAAGGAGCCGCTGGAGCTGGTGGACGAAGCCCTCATTCCGGCGCTGGATATCGTGGGCGCAAAGTATGAAAAGGGCACCCTCTTCCTGCCGCAGCTGCTGCAGGCGGCCACCGCCGCGCAGGGAGCCTTTGAGGAGATCAAGACCGCCATTGCCCAAAAGGGCGAGGGCAGCGCCAGCAAGGGACGCATCGTCATTGCCACTGTCAAGGGCGATGTCCACGACATCGGCAAGAACATCGTCCGGGTCATCCTGGAGAATTATGGCTTTGAGGTCATCGACCTGGGCCGTGATGTGCCGGTGGAAACGGTCGTGAACACCGTCCGGGAAAAGGATGTGCATCTGGTGGGTCTTTCCGCCCTGATGACCACCACCCTCAAGAGCATGGAGGAGACCATCCGGGCCCTGCACGATGCCAAGCTGGACTGTAAGATCATGGTGGGCGGCGCTGTGCTGACCCCCGAATATGCAAAAAAGATCGGTGCCGACTGGTACGCCAAGGATGCCAAGCAGAGTGCCGATATTGCCAAGGAGTTCTTTGGCGTATAAACCGAACCAACAAAAAATGGAGCACCATGCGGTGCTCCATTTTTTATGCTTACTTTTACTTTTTGATCCAGCCGTCCACAGCAGCAACCAGAGCCCTGCCCCGGCGGCCCAGGAGCTTGGGCAGGAGCATCCGGGCCATGGCCCAGACACCTGCAAAGTTGAACAGGATGATGGCGGCGGTCAGGAGGCCTGTCCACAGGCCATAGAGCGGAGGCTCGGCCAGCAGGAGCAGGGCTTCGCCTGCCAGCACGCCAAAGTTCAGCGCCACCCGGCCCGGGTGGATGGACATACCGATCATGTTGTGGGCATCCAGCGCGCGCAGCACGAACACGATGCCCAGACCGAAGAAGGAAGCCACCGTTGCGCCGATGGGCCCCCACCACTTGATGAAGAAGTAGTTCATAATGCAGTTGCTCACAGCACCGGCCAGCATGGTCCACAGGCTGTGGGTGGACTTTTTGTTGACAACGTATGCGCTGTTGAGGAACTGGTTGAAGCAGCTGCAGGTGGAAGCCAGCGTCAGGAAGGGCACAAAGTGCCAGGCGTAGTAGTAGTTGGATTTCATCACGTGCATGACCGGGCGGCAGAGCCAGATGATGCCCGCCGCACAGCAGAACAGTACCGAAGAATAGGTGCGGAAGATCTTGGTAAAGAACCGGGCACGGCCCTCCTCCTCGGTCACGGCGGAGAGCTGCCAGGCATCGTAAAAGATCAGGCCCAGCGTGGTCAGGATGGTGGGCAGGAAGTAGCCGGTGGAAAGCAGGCCGCTCCAGGCGTCGCCGCTGTGGCCGTCCAGCCCGCCGCACATCTCGCGCACGAAGAACAGGTCCGATGCGTTGATGACCCAGAAGCTGATCTGGGCCGGGATCATGGGCAGGGAAAAGCGGAGCATCTGCTGCCAGAGATCCCGGTTCAGGCCCTTGAGCTCCACATAGTTCCACAGCCTGCCGGTGATGCAGAGGAAGAGCACGCTGACCAGGTCACCGCTGATGATGGCAAGCAGGTAACCGTTGGCACCCCAGTGGAAGCCCACAAGGTAGAGCACATAGAACATCAGGGTGGCAAAGGTGCACAGGATGCCGTCCACGGCCACCAGCTTGTTCCACTGGCGGCTGCGCACGAACTGGGTGCAGAGGGTGCGCAGGCAGCTCATCAGGACGTAGATGTAGATGAGGAAGCCGTACTGCGCCATATCGGGCAGGAACTGCGCCACAGGCCAGCAGAGGATCAGGATGCCGAAGCCCCCCAGAATGGTCAGCAGGCCGTTGGTGAACACCTGCTTTTCGCTGTTGCCCTTGTCCAGGCCAAAGCGGATGATGGCGTTGGACATGCCCATTGAGACAAAGGGGATGAGCAGGTTTGCATACTGGCTCAGGATCTTCGCCAGACCCAGATCGGCGATCTCGGCCATGGCGTAGGTCAGGAACGGCTGCACCAAAAGGGTCAGCAGCTTAGACGAAAAGCTCGAAATGGCAAAGATAATGGTGTTTCCGGCCAGCTTTGAATATTTGTCGCCGCCGGAGGTTTTTTTTTCACTTTCCAAGGGTCGAACCCCTCCTGTTGGTTTTTATCACAAGGTTTATTTCAATAAAGCCCGCCGTTCTTTCCAGTCCGGCAGCAGCTTTTCCACCTCGGCCCAGAAGGCCGGGCTGTGGTTGGGCTGCAGGAAGTGGCAGTACTCGTGCACCACCACATAGATCTGTGCGGCGGGCGGCATATTGTAGAGCTGCAATGCAAAGGTGATCTGCCGCCGTTTCATGTAGCACACGCCCCACCTGCTGGTCATGTCCCGCACCCTGATGGTGGGCTTCTGCCCGCCCAGAACCCCGGCAAAGGCCGGGTAGACCTTATCGCTCATGGCAGTAAAGCAGGCCAGCGCCTCCGCCTGGGAGGGCAGGGGCTGGTCATCCCGGGCGTTCCGCCGCAGCTGGCGGGAGACCGCCTCCCGGATCCACTGGGCTTGCTCTGTCACAAAGGCATCGGCAAAGCCCACCGTGTAGGACCACGGGATGCTCACGGCCACGGTGCCGTCCCGCCGGATGTGCAGGTTGAGCCGCTTGACCTTTTTGCGGGTCAGCTCATAGGGGATGCCTGCGGCGGTGCGCCGGGTCACTTCCGGCTTGCGCTGCGGCATTTCAGCCAGTCCTCCACGGGCAGCTGGGCCAGAACCACCGCTGCAAAGATGAGGGTGCAGCCAAAGACCTCCCGCATGGAAAGACTCTGGTGGAGCAGCAGCCAGCCGCCCAGCGCGCTGAATACGCTCTCCAGACACATGATAAGGCTTGCAATGGCGGGGTTCACGTCCCGCTGGCCCAGGATCTGCAGGGTGTAGGCCACGCCGCTGGACATCACGCCGCAGTAGGCCAGCGGGAGCCAGTTGGCCCCGAACTCTGCCAGGGTGGGATTCTCGAACAGGAGGGCGGCAGCGGTGCTCTCCACAGCCACCACAAAGAACTGCAGCAGGCTCAGGCGGACACCGTCCACCTGCGGGGCAAAGTGGTCCACCGTCATGATCTGAAAGCTGAACAGCACGGCGCAGGAAAGCAGGATCCAATCGCTGGCCTCAATGCCGCCAAAGCCGTTTTTCATGCAGAGCAGATAGAGCCCGCCCACGGCGATGACCATGCTCAGCCAGAGCCGGGCATTGCCCCGCCGCCCCAGAAACAGCCCGAACACCGGCACCAGCACCACATACATGGCGGTCAGGAAACCAGCCTTGGCCGTGGAAGGGTTGAGCGTGATGCCGATCTGCTGGGCAGCGGAGGCCGCAAACAGCAAAGTGCCGCAGCAAAGCCCCGCCGTCAGCAGAAGCCTGCGGTCGGCAGGGGCTTTGGGCCAGCCATAGGCTGCGCCGTGCCTGCGGTGGAGGGCATCAAAGGCGCGGACGGTGGGCAGCAGCACCAGCACCGCCAGCCAGCTGCGCCCGGCCAGAAAGGAATAAGCCCCCATGCCGGAGCCTGCGCTCTGGGCCACGAACGCCGTGCCCCAGATAAAGGCGCAGAGCATCAGCATGAGAGAGTGTTTTGTTTGTGTGTTCATCTTAGCCGATGCCCTCCACTTTCATCAGACCGTAGAGGTAGTAACGGCTGGAATCGTAGGAAATGGTAACGCGGTAGCTTGCGTTGGGGTCAAGGTTGTCGATGTCGCAGTGGTAGTTCTGGCCGTCGGCGGTGAAATAGAAGGTGGTGTTGTCCACATACTGCGCGCCGCCGTCCACCTTTTTCCAGAGGGAGACCTTGAACTTCTGGGCACCGCCGTCGGTGGTGCCGCAGCCGTAAATGCTCAGCAGGCCGCTGGGCACGGTGAAGTATTCGGTCTTGCGGCTCCAGATGCCGTTGAACACGATGTTCAGCGCCCCGTTGGCCCGGGCTGTGGCGTATTTGGCCGTGGTATCGGCAATGCCATCGAGCATCAGCGGGTCAGAGCTGAGCACGGCCCACTGGGTGGTGTCATCCTCCTGCACCTCGTTGGAAGACCCGAACACCTTTTGGGCAATGCTCTTGCAGCCGCTCAGGACGACAACGGCCAGCACAGCTGCCAGCGCAAAGGCAAGGATTCGTTTTGTTTTACTCATGTTTTTCTATCCTCAAAAACAGCAGGTGAAAAATGCGATATTTTTGCATGATACCATAGTATACCGCATTTTTTTCCTGCTTACAAGGGATTTCCTGTGTCTTAGCCATCCAATGCCGTCAGAGCGGCACGTTCGGCGGCGGCAAGGCCGCTTTCGTCGGAGCGGAACAGGGAGCCATAGCGGTAGAGCGCCCAGCCCCCGGCCCCGGCGCTGCGCAGGTCGGTCACCTGCCGGGCCAGCGCGCTGCCGGTGCACCACTGGCTGACGCTGTCGGCGTTGGCTCCGCCGTCTCCCACGCCGACCCGGTAGGCTCCCAGCCCGAAATAGAGGGCCGTGCTCTCTGCCCGGGGCAGGGCCAGCCACTCGGCAGTGATGTTCTCAAAGGCAAAGCGGGTGCTGCCGGAGGAGAGGGTATAGCCATAGCCCCAGTAGATCTGGGGGCAGAGGTAATCCACAACGGCATCCGCACCGGAGGCCGTCAGCCAGACGGAGAGATCGGTGTACTGCTCGTTCCGGTCGTTGTCCGGGTTGCCCTGGGGGCTGACCCCGAACCGCAGGGTCGGGTCGGCGGCCTTGACGGCATCGTGGGCAGCTTTGACCAGCCGGGTCACGTTGGCCCGCCGCCATGCGGTCAGGTCGGTTTCTCCGCTGGCCGCAAACTGCGCCGCGTCAATGGAAGGATCGGTGGTGGGGTAGAAGTAGTCGTCAAAGTGGATGCCGTCCACGGCGTAATTCTGTACCAGCTCTGCCACGCCCTGCACCACATAGTCGGCAGCCTCCGGAATGGCGGGGTTCAGGTAGGCCCCCTCGTTCACGGTGCAGACCCACTCCGGGTGGGTGTTCAGCAGGCTGTTCTCTGCAAGGACGGGGGGCATGGAGGCCGAACTCCTGAGCCGGTAGGGGTTGACCCAGGCCTCCAGCGAAAGCCCCCGGGCGTGGGCCTCGGTCAGCAGCACGTCCAGCGGGTCGAATCCCGGGTCCTGCCCCTGTACGCCGGTGCACAGGTGGCTCCATGGAAAGAGGCTGCTCCGGTAAAGCGCATCCCCGAAGGGCCGCACCTGTGCAATGACGGTGTTCAGCCCAAGGGACAGGCAGTTGTCCATCAGCGCGGCGGCATCGGCCCGGAACGCGCTTTCTGAGGAAAAGTCCATCTCTGCAAATTCGAGATAGCTCACCCACACCGCCCGCCACTCGCCGCTGGGCAGGGCGGGGTTGGGGGCAGCCTGAGGTGATGGCGCAGGCTCCGCGTTGTTTCCTGCCGGGATAGAACGCAGCAGATAATACGTCAGGGCGGCAGATACAGACCCGCCCAGTCCGATCAGGAAGGATCGACGGCCAACCCGGCGCTTGCGGTGCCGGTTCCGCCGCCGCTGGGTCATGCGTCTTCCTCCTGCATCTTGTACAGGCTCAGTGCCGCCCAGCCCCGGGCGCAGGCCAGCAGCACCCAGAGCAGATTGGCCCAGAAGCTCAGGCCTGCCATGCCGCCGTAGACCGTGAGCAGAACAAAGAGCAGGTGGAACGCCTCAGCGGCACCCACCAGTTGCAGCTGGCGCTGGATGGGCCTGCCCTTCTGGTATTCCAGTGCCAGCAGGGCGGGCCAGACCAGGGCCGAGCAGATGTACGCGGCCCAGCCGTTGATGACATAACTGAGCATCAGCACCACGAATACGCCAAAGTAGTTGAGCTTATCCTTGGGGTCGGAGCCCTTTTCAGCGGCCAGAAACAGGATGGTGATGCCGGTGATGCAGAACGCGACCATCTCCAGAAAAGAAAAATCCATGCCGCCCAGCACGGCAAAGCCGTTGAGCATGGATGCCGCTGCCGCGCACAGCAGGAAGAAATACCAGGTTTTATGGGTGAATTTGAGCTTCATAGGGGAAGTCCTCCAGCAAAAATTTGGATTGTTTCAAATATTATAACACAATTTTCCGCAGGTTGTGTTACAATAAGGAAAACATGATTCAAAATCTGCGGAGGGACCCATGAACGTTGTATTCTCACTCATCCTGCTGGCGGCCGCTCTGGGCTGCATCGTTTTTCTGCTCACCCGGCGGGAAAACGCCCGCCGCAGCCAGTATGGCCCCAGCGGCCTTTCCGAATTCCGCACCGACCTGCCGCTGGACGACTGCTTCGACCGGCTGGACCAGCACAGCCCGGACGATGAGTTCGCCTACGAGTGCCGCCGTGAGAACGATGGCGGTTTCCTGCTCCATCTGACCCTGCACCAGCCAACCCAGCAGCCGCTGGACACCCTGTATACCCTCCGGCTTGACCCCGGGCGGCAGACCATCGCCACCCTGATCTTCATCCGGGAGGCCTTTGGCTACAAGGAGCCGCTTTTTCCGCAGGAAATGCTGGACAAGTTCATGCAGCAGAAGCTGGAAGCCCACCGCACAAAATAATTTTGCCCGAAACGCTTTTCATTTCGCGCGTTTTTTGTTATACTTACTTGTGCGCCCGGCAAACCGGGCAATGGGGGCTAGTAGCTCAGTTGGTCAGAGCTGGCGGCTCATAACCGCTTGGTCCCGGGTTCAAGTCCTGGCTGGCCCATGCAAAAAAGCACGAGATTTCGGTCTCGTGCTTTTCTTTTGCGGCAGATCCTGCTTTCTGCCGCAAATTGCATCAGATCCCGCCGTTTGCTCA
>ERZ506753.1815-NODE-1815-length-11760-cov-8.453140_pt1 | contig 11760 bp, 10 predicted proteins | sample MGYA00513044_ERZ506753 | MGnify/ENA metagenome assembly ERZ506753 | reverse complement strand
GGCCCAGGGTGTCCACATCGTTGGTGATGCGGGAGAGCACCTCGCCGACCGTCCGCTTTTCAAAGTAGGCCAGCGGCAGGCGGTTGATCTTTTCGCTGATCTGGCGGCGGAAATCATAGCAGACCTTCTGGGAAAGGCCGGTCATCAGCCAGCCCTGAATGAAGCTGAATGCCGCGGAGCAGAGGTACATGGCCAGCAGGGTGAGCAGGATCTTGCCGATGTAAGCAAAGTCGATGCTGCCGATCCCCCGCAGCTTGGCGATCCAGCCGGTGGCAAGGGTCGTGGTGGCCTTGGCCAGAATTTTGGGGCCTGCGATATTGAAGATGGTGGAAAGGATGGCAAAGACAATCACAACGATGAGGGAAAGCTTATACTGGCTCAATGCGCTGAGGAGCTGCCGCAGAGTGCCCTTGAAATCCTTAGCGCGCTCGGTGGTCTGTTTTCCGGGTCTCGGCATATCACTCATCCTCCTTTCCGGTGTTCAGTTCTTGCAGGTTGAGCTCCTTCTGGCTCAGCTGGCTCCTGGCGATCTCCTGATATTCAGGGCAGGTGGCCATGAGCTGCGCGTGAGTACCCTTGCCCACCAGCCTGCCGTCGTCCAGCACCAGGATCTGATTGGCGTGGAGGACGGTGGAAATGCGCTGGGCCACGATGATCACGGTGGCATTGTCGGTCTCTTCCTTCAGCGCACGGCGCAGGGTGACATCCGTCTTGTAGTCAAGGGCAGAGAAGCTGTCGTCGAACAGATAGATCTTCGGATCCTTGGCAATGGCGCGGGCGATGGAGAGCCGCTGCTTCTGGCCGCCGGATACATTGGAGCCGCCCTGTGCAATGGGGCTTGCATAGCCCTCGGGCTTTGCGTCGATGAACTCGGTGGCCTGTGCGATGGAAGCTGCCTTCTTCATGCCCGCATCGGTGATCTGCGCACCGCCGAATTTCAGGTTGCTCTCGATGGTGCCGCTGAACAGAACGCCCTTCTGGGGCACATAGCCCAAAAGGCTGTGGAGCTGCTCCTGCGGCATCTCCCGCACATCGATGCCGTCGATGGTCACGCGGCCGCCGGTGACATCATAAAAGCGGGGGATGAGGTTCAGCAGGCTGGATTTGCCGCAGCCGGTGGAGCCGATGATGGCTGTGGTCTCGCCGGGATTTGCGGTAAAGCTGATGTGCTCCAGCGCGTCGCTGTCGGCACCGGGGAAGCGGAAGCTGACATCCTCGAACCGGACCACGCCATCCCAGTCCTTCTTTTCAAGGGCGGGCTTTGCGGTGGCAGCGTCGGGATCATGGATGGAAGCCTTGGTGCGGCAGACCTCGTCGATACGGTCAGCAGCCACACCGGCACGGGGAAGCATCACGGCCACCATGGCCAGCATCAGGAAAGACATGACGATCTGCATGGTGTAGGTGATGAATGCAATCATCTCGCCCACCTGCATATTTCCGGCATCCATGGCCTTGCCGCCGAACCAGACGATGAGCAGGCTGGTGCCGTTCATGATCAGGGTCATAAAGGGCATCATGGCCACCATGGCGCGGTTGGTGAACAGCTGGGTGCCCATCAGCTCCCGGCTGGCAGCATCAAAGCGCTTTTCCTCAAAGGATTCGCGGCTGAATGCACGCACCGGCATCACGCCGGTCAGGATCTCGCGGCTGACGAGGTTCAGCTTGTCCACCAGCGTCTGCATGATCTTGAACTTGGGCATGGCGATGCTCATCAGAACCGTGATGAGCAGAAGTAGAGCGGCCACGTCCAGCACGATGATCCAGGCAAGGCCGGTGTTGCCCTGGGTGACGTGCATTACGCCGCCGATGCCCAGAATGGGAGCGTAGGCCACCATGCGCAGCAGGATGACACAGGTGAACTGCACCTGCTGGATATCGTTGGTGGTGCGGGTGATCAGGGAAGCGGTGGAGAAATTCTCGATCTCCGCGTTGGAAAAGTGGATGACCGAGGAGAAGGTCTCTCTGCGCAGTTCCCGACCGATGGAAGCCGAGACGCGGGAGGCGATCAGGCCCACCAGAATGGCAACGACCACCATCAGCAGGGTCAGGGCCAGCATCTGGCCGCCCACACGGAAGAGGTAGGCCATCTGTACATCATGGGAAACGCCCTGTGCCTCATATTCCAGGCTGACCAGCAGGGTGGCCTGACTTGCCATGCTGGAAAGGGTGGTCTCGTCCACCTGTTCCATGGCGCTGGCCAGCTGCTGCTGGATCATTTCCCGGGAAAAGCCGGGCATCTGGGCCATGGCTGCGAACTGGGCACAGACGGCATCCAGATCCTCCGCCGTGGGAGCAGCGGTCATGGTTTCTGCTTCAGCCCCGGCAGTCTCCTCTTCGCTCCGATAGCCGGACAGCGGAGCCATGACGGCAGCGTTCTGCCCGGCAGGGGCGTTGGCGTTCTGCGCCGCCGCCATATACAGCACGATATCCGGTGTGGTAACGGCCTCCTCCAGAGCGGTGCGCTCGGCATCGGTCAGGTCACTGCGGAGTTTCAGAACACCGTCGTCCTGAAGATAATATCCGTAGGCATTCTGCAGTGCATTCGCATCCTCTTCGCTCATCAAAAGCGAGAGGGCATCCAGTGTGCTTTGGCGCACAGTCTCCGGCAGGGGGCTTTCAATGCCGCCCTGCTGGATGCCGGTGTCCACGATCTTGCTCGTGTAATCCGGCAGGGAAAGGTCGCAGTAGGCTTGCACGAACAGCAGAGCCACCACGGCAAGGCAGGCGGCCCAGTGGCGGGCCAGCTGCTTGAAAATTTTACCCATTTTCGTTTTCTCCCTTCAATTTTGCTTGTTGCTCCGCATTTTCTGCCTCCACGGCCTCCAGCAGTACACCGGTCAGGGAGAACAGCTGCTCCCGCTGCTCTTCCGGGATGCGGCAGATGACCCGCTCAAAGTAACGGCTGATGGCAGTTTCGACCTGGCGGCTGGCATCCAGTCCCTTTTCCGTGGGGCGCACCAGCGTTTTGCGGCGGTCATTGGGGTCTGTGATCCGCTCAATGAGTCCATCCTGTTCCAGCTGGCGCAGCGCGCGGGAAACAGCGGGCAGGGGCTGTTTGACGGCGGCAGCCAGATCGGAAACATAGATGGTGCCATTCTGGCCATGCTCTTCAATGGTCATCAGCACGCCTTCCAGCATGATGAAATGACACTTGGGGCAGCTTTCCAGTGCCATTTTGGCACCGCGTTTGCCTTCCGTACTCAGCCGATGCAGATAATGGACCACGGCGAACAGTTCCGGTGCGCTCTTCTGCGGCATACGATCCCTCCTTATCACTTAACAGATACAAAATACTTAACACATGATAACTATTTGCTGATGACAATAATATACCCGCCTGCATCGGAATGCAAGCGGGTAAAAATGAACTTTTTGAAAACTCTGAAGATCCTGCGCATCAAGGAGAAAAAATCACTCGTGGAGCTGACGTTCTTCCACCAGACTCTCTCGTTTGCTGCTGATACGTCCCAGCCCGTAGGCCAAAAACGTGGCGCAAAGCAGGTTCAGCCATGCCAGCGATGCACCGCTGAAGGTGTTGGTAACGCCGATGAGAAGGTTTGCCAGACAGAGCAGCCTCACCATCTGTCCAATTTTGTTCAGGTGGGAGATACGAGAATCCACATCCGAAAACATATCAAAGGGACCTAGCTGGGCGCTGCGGCGGAAATATCCCCAACTGAAGCAATGCCCAACGCTCTGTGCTTCCAACTCTTCCATGAAACTATCAAAATCCGGGGAACTGTCCAGCATGGCAAGCCGGATGATGTACTGGCCGGGTTCCGTCTTTTCAAAGGTGTAGGTGCAGAACCCGGCATTCTGCAGGGCCCAGCCCTCCTGCGCCATTTCGTTGAGCCAGCGTTCTTCTTTTTCAAATTCCCAGACCCAGAAATTCCGATGCAGCGTTTTTGTTTCACTCATACCTGTTCCTCCTGTAAAATGGCGCGGCCATTGGCAGCAAGCTCCTCCAGCCGGACCAGCTCCTGTTTGAGCACCTTCAGCCCGGCGGAGGTCAATTGGTATTCTTTTTTGCGGCTTCCGCTTTCCATGGGCAGGGGAGAGATCCACCCCTTTTCGCACAGGGCATTCAGGGCACCGTACAGGGTTCCGGCAGCCAGCCGTACCCTTCCGCCGGAGAGCTGCTGGGTTTCCTGCATGATGCCGTAGCCATGCCGCGGATGATAGAGGGAAAGCAGGATGTAGTAGGTGGTTTCCGTCAGTGCCGGATTTTCCATTATATCACCTCACTTTGTATCGCTATGCGATATATCATGGATGCATTATATCGCTTCTCGATATAACTGTCAAGGGGCTGAAAATAAAAAAGCTCTCCCGGAGGGGAGAGCAAAGACAAAAAACCAGAGAAAACCGGTCAACGATTGTGGAACAGTCGGTTATCCACCCAGATGCAGACGCAGGCACCCAGTACCGAGATAACAAAGGAGCTGATGCTGCCGGTGGCATGGATGCCGATGAGGCCGAACAGGAACTCGCCCACAAAGCTGCCCAGAATGCCCAGTACGATGTTGCGGCCGGTGGAGGTCTGGGTGCCCATGAAACGGTTGGCGATGTGACCGGCCAGAGCGCCTACCAGCACGCCCACGAGCAGGGAAGCCAGCAGGCCGATCAGAGAGAACAGGCCCATCAGCACGCCCACCAGAGCGCAGATCAGGGCAAGGACAATCAGGATAGACAAAGTGATCATACAGAAGCCTCCTTGGTTTCTTTTGTGGGAACGGCATTTTCTGCCGCGTACCGGCAGATGTCGTTCAGACAGCACTTTTCACATTCGGGTTTGCGGGCATTGCAGACAGCACGGCCATGCATCACAAAGCGGTGGCACAGGTCACTGCCTTCCTCCGGCGGAATGATCTTCCATAGGGCCATCTCCACCTTCTGCGGCTCCTTGATGCCATCCACCAGTCCGATTTTATTGCACAGCCGGATGCAGTGGGTATCTGTGACGATGGCGGGTTTGCAGAACACATCACCCATGATCAGGTTGGCGCTCTTGCGGCCCACGCCGGGCAATGCCAGCAGCTCTTCAAAGGTGGTGGGCACTTTGCAGTTGTATTTATCCCGCAGCACCCGCATACAGGCCGAGATATCCCGGGCCTTGCTGCGGCCCAGCCCACAGGGCTTGACGATGGCTTCGATCTCCTCGGGCTCTGCCGCAGCCAACGCTGCTACATTGGGGTATTTTGCAAACAAGTCCTGTACCACAATGTTCACCCGGGCATCGGTGCACTGAGCCGCCAGCCGGACACTGACCAGCAGCTGCCAGGCGTGGTCGTAATCCAGCGTGCAGGCTGCATCTGGATATTCTGTTTTCAGCCGGTCGATGACCTGGAGCGCCAGCTCCTTTTTGGCAGAGAGATCTTCTGCCGCAGCGGCTTTCTTCATCTGAACCCCTCGTTTCCCGTAAATGTACTATGATAATAGCATGTTTCGACTTTTTTGTAAATGGGGTTTGTGGCATCCATCTGAGAATGATTTTCATTATTGCTCTTGCTGTTCGTGTAAAAATGAGGTATACTATTTCTATATAAGGCCCATGCAGAACAGCAGGGCAGTACAGGAGGGAACGCCCGATGAATGAACCGCTGGCGCAGCGTATGCGCCCCAAAACGCTGGCCGAAGTCTGCGGCCAGCAGCATCTGCTGGCCCCGGGGCGGGTGTTCCGCCGCACCATCGAGAGCGGCCGCATCCCCAACATGATCTTTTACGGCCCGTCCGGCACGGGCAAGACCACCGTGGCCCGCATCATTGCCGAGAACAGCGGCATGACGCTGCACAAGCTCAACGGCACTTCCTGCGGCACGGGGGATATCAAGGCAGTGCTCAAGGATATTGGCACACTGGCCGGGGCGGGGGGCATCCTGCTATACCTCGATGAGATCCAGTATCTGAACAAGAAACAGCAGCAAAGCCTGCTGGAGTGTATTGAGGACGGCACGGTGACCTTGATCGCCTCCACCACCGAGAACCCCTATTTTTACATCTATAATGCACTGCTTTCCCGCTGCACCGTGTTTGAATTCAAATCGCTGACGGCTGCAGATGTGGAGCAGGGGCTGCGGAACGCCCTGAAAAAGCTTTCAGAGAGCGAGGGTACGCCCATCCGGATGGAGGACGATGCCTGTGCCTATCTTGCCGAGAGCGCGGGCGGCGATCTGCGCAAGGCACTGGGTTGCCTTGATTTTGCAGTGACGGCGGCGGCTCCCGAACCGGAGGGAAAACACATCACGCTGGATATGATCCAGCAGGTCACCCGCCGCACTGCCATGCGGTACGACCGGGACGGCGATGACCACTATGATATCGTGTCGGCTTACCAGAAATCCATGCGCGGCTCCGATCCGGATGCGGCGCTCCACTATCTGGCCCGGCTGCTGGAAGCCGGGGATCTGCCCTCGGCCTGCCGTCGGCTCATGGTGTGCGCCTGCGAGGACGTGGGCCTTGCCTACCCGCAGATCATTCCCATCGTTAAGGCGGCGGTGGATATCGCCAACGCGGTGGGCCTGCCCGAAGCGCGGCTGGCCCTGGCGGATGCAGTTGTGCTGGTGGCGACCAGTCCCAAATCCAACAGCGCCCACGATGCCATCAACGCCGCCATTGCGGATGTGCAGGCCGGGCGTACCGGGCCCATTCCCCGCCAGCTGCAGAACAAGCACTATGACGGCGAGGATGCGCTGGTAAAGGGCCAGAATTACAAGTATGCCCACGATTACCCCAACCACTGGGTCGAGCAGCAGTATCTGCCGGATGTGCTCAAGAATACAAAATACTACATCTTTGGGGAAAACAAGAACGAGCAGGCCTCCCGCGCATATTGGGCGCGGATCAAGGGCGAAGAGAACGTATAAAGGGAAGAGAAGGAGAGAGGAAGATGCGTTATTCCAAACAGCGGGAGCTGGTGCTGCACACCGTGGAGCAGCTTTGCGACCACCCCACCGCCGAAGAGATCTTTGATAAGGCGGCCCCGGAGTGCCCGGGCCTGAGCCTGGGCACTGTCTACCGCAACCTGAACAGTCTGGTGGAGGCAGGCATGGTGCGCCGGGTGTCCATTCCGGGCAGGGCGGATCGTTTTGATCACACCCTGTGCTGGCATAGCCACCTCTACTGTACAGCCTGCGGTGGCGTAGTGGATGCCGATGTGGACGAGAAACAGGTGATGAGGCTGGTGCGCCGCCAGAAGGATGTTGTGGTGCAGGACTGCGCTGTGGTGCTGTTCGGCCTGTGTGAAGCATGCGCCAAAAAGCAGGCAGAAGGCTGAATTGCCCCGAAGGATTCTGAAATTTGCGGTTTCCCACTTGCCCTTATGGCAGAAAGAGGGTATACTAAAAAGAGCTTTTGAAAAATAAGGATGGTTTTTATTGGAATACATTAACTTTGAACACAACGAAACGGCTGCGGAGCTGGTGCGTGCGGCTTACGACACCCCGCCGCTGGCCTTTGTACACAGCTATGGCTGTCAGCAGAACGTCAACGATGGCGAGCGCATCAAGGGCGTGCTGGTGGATATCGGCTACGGTCTGTGCGATAAGCCCGAGGATGCAGACCTCATCCTCTTCAACACCTGCGCCGTGCGGGAGCACGCCGAGCAGCGCGTGTTCGGCAATGTGGGTGCACTGAAGGGCCTGAAGGAGAAAAAGCGCGGCCTGATGATCGGTCTGTGCGGCTGCATGGCCAACCAGAAACATGTGGTGGAAAAGCTGCGCAAGAGCTATCCCTATGTTGATCTGGTCTTTGGCGTGGATGGCATCGATACGCTGCCCCAGCTCATTGCTCAGAAGCTGCAGAAGCATAAGCGCGTGCTGATGGAGCCTGCCCAGCGCCCGGTCATCGTGGAGAACATCCCCATCCGGCGCGAGAGTGAGTTCCGCGCATGGCTGCCCATCATGTACGGCTGCGACAACTTCTGCACCTACTGCATCGTACCCTATGTGCGGGGTCGTGAGAAGAGCCGCAAGCCCGGCGATATCCTGGCGGAGTTCCGGGGGCTGGTGGAAGCCGGATACAAGGAGATTACCCTGCTGGGCCAGAACGTGAACAGCTACGGCAAGGGCCTGGAGGAACAGGTGGACTTTGCTGATCTGCTCAATCTGCTCTGCGCTGTGCCCGGCGATTACCAGATCCGCTTTATGACCAGCCACCCGAAGGATGCCAGCCACAAGCTGATCGATACCATTGCGGCCCAGCCCCACCTGTGCAAACACTTGCATCTGCCGGTGCAGTGCGGCTCGGATGAATTGCTGAAAAAGATGAACCGCCATTACACCATCGGGCAGTACATGGAGCTGATCGAGTACGCCCGCAAAAAGGTGCCCGGCATCACCTTCTCCAGCGATATCATCGTGGGCTTCCCCGGGGAAACGGAGGAGGATTTCCAGGACACGCTGGAACTTGTGAAGAAAGTCGGCTACATGCAGCTGTTCACCTTCATCTACTCCAAGCGCACCGGCACCAAGGCAGCGGAAATGCCCGACCCCACCCCCCGCGCGGAGAAAACCGACCGGATGACCCGTCTGCTCAAGGTGCAGGACGAGATCGCAATGGATCTGGTCCGGCAGCAGGTGGGCCAGACTGTCCGGGTGCTGGTGGAAGGCTATGGCCGCAGTGATGGCACCCTCTCCGGCCGGTTGGACAACAACCTGACCGTGGAGTTTGCCGCTGACCCCACCCTGATGGGCAGCTACGCACAGGTGCACCTGACCGGTGCCCGCGCCACTGTCCTGCTGGGCGAACTGGAAACGTGATCCCAGGGCACAACGGCCCCAATGATAATATAACTATAAAAACAAACACATCAAAGGAGATTTTTGATTATGGATTGCATCGATCTGTTCAAGCGCGCCGCCATGGCACTGCAGACTGACCCCCGTTACCTGGCTCTGGATCAGGCCCGCAAGGCAAACGACAAGGATGAGGAGCTGCAGAATCTCATCGGGGAATTCAATCTGGCCCGCATGGATCTGAACAACGAGATCAGCAAGAGCGAGCGCAGTGATGAGCGCATCGCCGAGCTGAACACTAAGGTTAACGACCTGTATGGCAAGATCATGGCTGACGAGGGTATGACTGCTTACAACGAGGCAAAGCGCGACTGCGAGAACCTGGTCAACTACATTGATGCCATCATCAACACCGCAATGAACGGCGGCGACCCCATGACCGTGCAGGAGCCCAGCGAATCCTGCACCGGCAGCTGCTCCACCTGCGGAGGCTGCCACTAACAGGTAAAATGAGAACGCGGCTGCAAATCGCAGGCCGCGTTTTCCTTCCATTCGCAGTTACTTACTGCAAACCGACGGAAAGAAGCAAAGCGGCATAGCCCGCAGGAAAGGTGAACGATTATGGCAGAACTGTCGCCCATGATGCAGCAGTATATGGACATCAAGAAGCAGTATAAGGACGAGATCCTGTTTTACCGCATCGGCGACTTTTACGAGATGTTCTTTGACGATGCACTGACCGCCTCCCGGGAGCTGGACCTGACCCTGACGGGCAAGCAGTGCGGCATGGAAGAGCGTGCCCCCATGTGCGGCGTGCCCTTCCACAGCTACGAGGGCTATGTGGCCCGCCTGATCGCCAAGGGATACAAGGTGGCGATCTGTGAGCAGATGGAGGACCCGTCCAAGGCAAAGGGACTGGTCAAGCGCGATATCATCCGGGTGGTCACGCCGGGCACTGTCATCGAGAGCAGTATGCTGCAGGATGACAAAAACAACTACATTGCAAGCATTTTTCTGAAAGGGAATGCGGCGGGCATCTGTTTTGCCGATGTTTCCACCGGCACGGCCCATATCACCGAGCTGAAACGGGAGAAGATCGTGCCTGCCGTGATCGCGGAGCTCTGCCGCTACCATCCCAGCGAGGTGCTGATGAACCCCGGAATGCTGGACTGCCGTGAGCTGACCGGCTATATCAAAAAGAACATGACCTGCTCTGTGGAGCTGGTGGAAGAGGAGCGCTACGCCCCGGGCCTTGTGGCCATCTCGCTGGAAAACCAGTTTGGCCGCAATTGGGATGAGACCACCTCTATCGACAAAAAAGGTCTGGTGCGGTTTGCCATGGCCGCGCTTCTGGAATACCTGCACACCACCCAGATCAAAGGTGTGGAGCGCCTGAAGACCGTCATCAGCTACAATGAAGCCCAGTATATGCAGCTTTCGCCGGTGACGCGGGCCAACCTTGAACTCACCGAGACCCTGCGGGGCCGCGAGAAGCGGGGAACTCTGCTCTGGGTGCTGGACAAGACCAGCACTGCCATGGGCAAGCGGCTGCTCCGCACCTGGATCGAGCAGCCGCTGCTTTCCAGCGATGCCATCAACCACCGTCTGGATGCTGTGGAAAGCCTGGTCAACCAGACCGTACAGCGCGGCGATCTGATCGAAGAACTGCATTACATCGCCGATTTGGAGCGTATGATGACCCGCACGGTCTACGGTTCAGCCACGCCCAAAGAGATCTATGCCATGGCGCAGACCTGTGAGCGCCTGCCCAGCCTGCGCCAGCAAGCCGAGAGCTGCGGCTGCGCCGAACTCAGCGAGATCGTCTCCAGGATCGACCCGCTGAGCGATATCAAGGACAAGATCTATGCCGCTGTGGACCCTGACGCACCTTCTACCCTGAAGGATGGTGGTGTCATTGCCAAGGGCTACCACCCCGAGGTGGACGAGCTGCGTTCCATCCGCGATAACACCAAGGGCGTGCTGGCTCAGCTCGAGACCCGCCTGCGGCAGGAGACCGGCATCCCCAAGCTGAAGATCGGCTATAACCACGTGTTTGGCTATTTCATCGAGGTCAGTAACTCTTATAAGGCACAGGTACCGGAGAGCTACATCCGCAAGCAGACCTTGACCACCGGCGAACGCTACATCACACAGGAGCTCAAGGAGCTGGAAAATAAGATCCTGGGTGCTCACGAGCGGCTGATCGCTCTGGAACACCGGCTGTTCAATGAGCTGCTGGAAAGCATTGGTGCCCAGCTCGACCGCATCCAGCGCACGGCCAACGCCGTGGCAGAGCTGGACGTGCTGGCCGCTCTGGCTCAGGTGGCAGCAGAAAACAACTACTGCCGCCCCACTGTGGATGAGAGCGACCAGCTGACCATCGTGGAGGGCCGCCACCCTGTGGTGGAGCAGATGCTCAAGGGCAGTCTGTTCGTACCCAACGATACCACCCTGAACTGCGGCGAGGATCGCTGCCTCATCATCACCGGCCCCAACATGGCGGGCAAATCGACCTATATGCGCCAGAATGCGCTGATTGCCCTGATGGCACAGATCGGTTCCTTTGTTCCGGCCAGAGAGTGCCATGTGGGTGTGGTGGATGCCATCTTTACCCGCATCGGCGCGTCGGATGACCTTTCGGCAGGTCAGTCTACCTTTATGGTGGAGATGACCGAGGTGGCAGAGATCCTGAAGAACGCTACCTCCCGCAGTCTGGTGGTGCTGGATGAGATCGGGCGCGGCACGTCCACCTTTGACGGCATGAGCATTGCCCGCGCCGTGGTGGAGCACATCAGCGACCCTGCCAAGGGACTGGGCTGCAAAACCCTCTTTGCCACCCATTACCATGAGCTGACGGACCTTGAGGGCACCATCAGCGGCGTGAAAAATTACAACATTGCGGTGAAAAAGCGGGGTGAGGACATCACCTTCCTGCGCCGCATCGTCCGCGGCCCTGCCGATGACAGCTATGGCATCGAGGTGGCAAAGCTGGCCGGTCTGCCCGGCACCGTGACCCGCCGCGCCC
>ERZ506753.1814-NODE-1814-length-11764-cov-5.210351_pt1 | contig 11764 bp, 9 predicted proteins | sample MGYA00513044_ERZ506753 | MGnify/ENA metagenome assembly ERZ506753 | reverse complement strand
GTTGGGCGGTATCGTACCCATACAAGGGGCTTTCTATTGTACAGGCGCACGCACTTATTCTCCATTCAATTGCTTTCGTGAGGAAAACCCAAGCGGCCAGAAAATTGCTCCATACCATCATGATTATCCATATAAGGAGATTGACAGGGTAGCGGAAAAGAAAATACTGTCTGATTACAACTGTCAGGTAATCCATACCAGTCCCGAATATCAAACGAACCTCGATTTCAATACGCCCACCAACCGTATATTGACTTCCATGTGTTCGCCAGAACGCTTATTGTATATCATTAGATATGGTATCGCTTACGTCCGCATGGAGCGAGAGGTGGACGGCAAGATTGAATCTACCGACCAAAAGCATATCATGCGTTACCAGCAATTGTTTGCATCATTGGCTATTCGTAAGAAACTTGCCGAGGGAATAAAATCAGGAGTTGTTTGGCATACACAAGGTAGTGGAAAGACAGCTTTGTCTTATTATCTGACCTATATTCTCAATGACTTCTATTCTAAGCAGAACAAGGTCGCCAAATTCTATTTCATTGTTGACCGCCTTGATTTGTTGGAGCAAGCCACACAGGAATTTGAAGCCCGTGGACTGGTGGTTTCAACTGCTAACACAAGGGCGGAACTGATGGAGCAGTTCCGCAGCAACCAAGCACAACAAGGAACAAGCGGCCAAGCTGAAATTACAGTCGTGAATATACAACGCTTTGCAGAGGATAAGGAAAAAGTACGCATCAATGACTATGCTACAAATCTGCAACGTATCTTCATTCTCGATGAAGCACACCGTGGCTATAAACCCGGTGGATGTTTTCTTGCCAACCTTTTTGATGCGGACACTGATTCGATAAAGATAGCTCTCACGGGTACTCCGCTGTTAAAAGAGGAACGTGCAAGTTGCAAGGTCTTCGGCACTTACCTGCATACCTATTATTATGACAAGTCCATTGCAGACGGTTATACGCTGAAAATCATTCGTGAGGATATAGAAACATCCTACAAAGAGCGACTTTCGGACGTGTACGACAAGCTGGACACATTGGTGCAAAAGAAAGACATCCGCAAATCGGAAATCATAGAGCACCCCAGCTATGTGAACGAGCTGGCTCACTATATCATGCAGGACTTGAAAGAGTTCCGTAAGATACAAGGAGACGATACATTAGGCGGTATGGTCATCTGCGAAACCAGTGAACAAGCAAGACGGCTTTATGATGTATTCCAAGAGGAGTGGCAGAAATACCAACCAAAGCCTATCAAGATTAAGCTCCCTGACGGGACGTTTGTGGTAGGTGAACCCGAAGTGGATTACAAATCAAAGTATAGACCACTGAAAGCCGGAATCATTCTCCACGACACAGACGACAAGGAAACGAGAAAACAGACAGTCAAGGATTTCAAAAAGAATATGACCGTAGATATTCTTATTGTCTTCAACATGCTATTGACTGGTTTTGATGCACCTCGTTTGAAGCGTTTGTATTTCGGTCGTAAGCTGAAAGACCATAATCTACTTCAAGCCATTACCCGTGTAAATCGTCCATATCCGGGAATGCGTTACGGATTTGTCATTGACTTTGCCGACATTAAACGTAACTTCAAAGAAACAAACGAGGCTTATCTGCAAGAGTTGAATCGTTTTAACGATGTGGAAGAGACTGGTGACGGCAATGCCACAGACACTTTCACTCAAGTGATTGAGGACAAGGACGAGATTGTGGCACAAATGAAAAAAGTACGCCAGACCCTCTTCGATTATTCCTACGATAATGCGGAAGAGTTTTCTTCGGAGATTTCCACGGAAGAAGACAAGGCTGTTCTGCTTGACCTAAAACAGGCTTTGGAATCTGCGAAAAATATGGCAAACCTCGTGCGTACTTTCGGCGATGAGGACATGAAGGAACAATTCGCTAAACTTGAAATCACGAAGTTGCCTCAGTTGCTTTCCGAAGTACAAAGGCGTATTGGCATCATCAACCAAAAGGAAGCTTTTAGCATCGGTGATGAAACAAAGACACTAATCAATGAGGCAATGATGGATATAGAGTTCACCTTCTCTAAGATTGGACAGGAAGAAATGCGCCTTATTTCGGGTGGAGCGGAGCTGAAAGAGAAATGGCAACGCACCATTGCCTCGTTTACCCAGAACTTCGACCAAGACGATCCTGAATTTATGTCGCTGCGTGATGCTTTTATGGAACGCTTCAAGGAGCATGGCTTTGTGATTGACAGCATAGCCAAGTTCAACGAAGAGACTCAGGCTTTGGATGAAATCATAACCCGTTTGCAGGACTTGCAAAAACGAAATAATGCTTTGGTAAAGAAATATAAAGGGGATGAGAAGTTTGCCCGAGTACACAAGCGCATCCGTGAGGTCAACAAACAAAGAGAAGAGAAAGGGCAGAAGCCGATGTTCTCATTCCTTGATGATGAGATTGTAGCCATTCTCAATATTATCAAAGAGGATGTGGATGCCAAAGTATATGACCGTAACGATATTTTGAAAAAAGATGCATACTTCGGGCGCACGGTAATGGCTCTTATCAATGGGTGCTTGTATCATTTTCCACAAATAAGGCCGGAAATGGACGATTATAAGTTCATCCAGCAACGAATTTCACAACAATATATCAACCAATACAATGCCACATACGGCATGGCTTAAAAAGAAGGAATTATGTCAGATATAAAAGAAAAAACATTAAAGCTCATTGACGGACTGAAAGCGACATGCCAGTCTTACGGTATGGGCAACGATGGCAACGAATATAAGATAATCACTCAGGTGTTTCTCTATAAATTCTTGAACGACAAGTTTGGCTATGAGTTGAAAAACGCCAAAAGCGATATTGCCAAGAAACTGATAGGGGATGTGAAATGGGAAACGGCATACGAGAACCTTTCGGATGATGAGCGTATGCTTATCCAAAGTGCCATTTCGCCCGATGTTCCTATGCTTGAGCCTTATCACCTGATAGCTAACCTTTGGAACCAGCAAAGTAAAGGGGATTTCGATACAACTTTGATTCCACGATGACAGACATTGCGGAGCAAAATGCGGATATTTTCTCTACGCAAACAACTGCCAACACAAAGATTCCTTTGTTTGAGGCTTTAACACCGTTTGTGACTGACACGGCACAACGTGCGCCATTCGCTCGTGCTTTGGTGGACAAGCTTGTGAACTTCTCTTTTGAAGAGGCATTTGCTCAAAACTACGATTTCTTCTCCAGTATATTTGAGTACCTGATAAAGGACTACAATACAGCCGGAGGTGGTAAGTACGCGGAATACTATACTCCTCATGCTATTGCCACGATTATGGCCCGTCTTTTGGTGGGTGACAATGCTGACCTTCATAGTATGGAATGTTATGATCCATCAGCAGGAACAGGAACCCTTCTTATGGCACTTAGTCACCAGATTGGTGAAGACCGTTGTACCATCTTCTCGCAAGATATTTCTCAACGAAGCAACAAGATGCTGAAGCTGAATCTGCTGCTTAATGGGCTTGTCTCTTCACTTGACAATGCTATTCAAGGTGATACCCTTGTTAATCCTTATCATAAGAGCGATGGCGGACAGCAACTGCGCCAATTCGACTTTGTTGTCAGCAATCCGCCCTTCAAGATGGATTTCTCAGATACAAGAGAAAAGATAGCTGCCATGCCTGCACGTTTCTGGGCAGGAGTGCCTAATGTGCCTGCTAAGAAAAAAGAATCAATGGCAATCTATACTTGCTTTATCCAGCATGTTATCAACTCGCTGAAAAAGACAGGCAAGGGTGCGATTGTTATCCCAACCGGATTTATCACAGCTAAAAGTGGTATTGAGAACAAGATACTTCATAAAATAGTAGATGATAAGATTGTATATGGCTGTGTTTCCATGCCAAGCAATGTATTTGCCAATACGGGTACGAATGTAAGTGTGTTATTCTTCGACAAGTCGGCAACCACAGATAAGGTAATTCTGATTGATGCCAGCAAATTGGGTGAGGAATACAAGGATGCCAACGGATTGAAGAAAGTACGTCTAAACGATGAGGAGATAGAAAAGATTGTCGGCACATTCCAACGCAAGGAGGCCGTAGATGATTTTTCTGTAGCCGTTACCTACGATGAGATTAAGGAAAAAGGATATTCGCTCTCAGCCGGACAATATTTCGACATTAAGATTGATTATGTAGATATTACCGAGGAGGAATTTAACCAACGTATGGCTAACTATAAGCAAACCCTTTCCGAACAATTTGCAGAAAGCCATCGGTTGGAAGAAGAAATCATGAAACAGTTGAATGCTTTGCAATTCAACGTAAATGTAGGCGACAATGAGTAAAGGATTGACCATCATAGACAAGGACTATACCCAGTGGGTAGAAAATCTTAGTGTGCGTTATCGGCAAAGTCAAATCAAAGCCGCCGTAAGAGTAAACCGAGAATTGCTCAAGTATTATTGGGAACTTGGTCGAGACATAGAAGAAATGCACGTTGAAGAGCGTTGGGGACAGAGTGTCATTAAGAATCTCTCTGTGGATTTACAACTCAAGAATCCGAATTCAACGGGGCTTTCTCGTACTAACATCTATTATGCAAAAAAATTCTATTTGCTTTATTCTCAACACCTAAAGGTTGTCCCACAAACTGTGGGACAATTAGAGGATGAAAATGGGCCACAATCTGCGGAAGACTCTTCTGAAGTTGTCCCACAGCCTGTGGGACAATTGAAAGAGATGCTTTTTTCAATACCTTGGGGACACCATCGTTATTTGATTGACAGATATGGAACTGAACCAGAAAAGGCTTTCTTTTATGTAAAAAAGACAATGAAAGAGGGGTGGAGTCGTGATGTGCTTCTCAACTTTATGGACTCAGGACTATATGAACGAGAGGGCAAGGCCCTGACAAACTTCACACGTACATTGCCAGACGAGGCAAGCGACCTCGCACAAGAACTGACGAAAGACCCTTACAATTTTGCCTTTACAGGAATAACGAAACCCTACAATGAGCAAATTCTCAAAGATGCATTGCTCGCCAACATATCCCAATTCCTGCTGGAACTCGGTACGGGATTTGCATACGTTGGCAAAGAATACCGACTTCAGATAGGACAAAAGGAAAAATTTATTGACTTGCTTTTCTACAACATAAATTTATCATGCTATGTGGTAATTGAGGTTAAGATTGGTGAGTTTGATTTTCAAGACTTGGGTCAGTTAAGTGGTTATGTGGTTGCATGCAATCATATCCTCAAGAAAGAGGGAAGAGATAATCCTACAATCGGTTTACTCATCTGTCGTCAAAAGGATTCATTACTTGCGCAATACGCATTGGAGGGAAGTAATCTTCCTTTAGGAATATCTGAATATGAGTTATCTAAACTCTATCCTAAAAAGGTGGATGGAACAATACCAACGATTGAAGAGATAGAAGCAAAATTGGGCAATAAAGATAAAAGTTGAAAGAAAAATATGATAGATTATGATAAAATAACCGAATATATGACCACTATGGGATTGAATGCGAATGGTGGTTTTCAGTTGTCTGCATTTGCGATAAATGAAATGTTAGGCAATCATTACTCTATATCCGAAAAAGACTTGCACGATGGTGTAGAATGGCTAAAAGCTAAGATGAAAAAAGAAGTTGAAGAAAATCCATATTGGACTACAGAGCATAAAGAAGATGTAAAAAATGGACAAGAATACTTTTTGAATTGCTTTGAACATGAAGCCAAATCATATCTAAAAAATCAAAATAGATTATTATGATTTTGACGAAATATAAATTGGGAGAAATCCTTGATGTTACAAGAGGTGCAAGTCTCAGTGGCGAGTATTACGCCACTGAGGGTGAATATATCCGTCTGACTTGTGGCAATTTCGACTATCAGAACAACTGTTTTAAGGAGAACAAGTCCAAGGACAATCTTTATTATGTCGGAGACTTCAAATCTGAGTTTCTAATGGAAGAGGGAGATATTATTACCCCTTTGACAGAACAGGCAATAGGCTTGCTTGGTTCTACTGCCATTATTCCTGAAAGCGGCAAATACATACAAAGTCAAGATGTAGCAAAGATTATCTGCAAGGAAGACTTGTTAGATAAGGATTTCGCATTTTATCTCATATCCTCCGCCCTCGTTAAGCAACAGCTAAGTGCTGCTGCCCAACAGACTAAAATTCGTCACACTTCACCTGATAAAATCAAGGATTGCACAGTGTGGATTCCCGAATTATCTGAGCAAAAACGCATCGGTAAGTTATTGCGCTCCATTGACCGCAAGATAGAACTTAACCGAGCGATAAATCAGAATTTAGAGGCGATGGCAAAGCAGCTCTACGATTACTGGTTCGTGCAGTTTGACTTTCCTAATGAAGAGGGTAAACCGTATAAGTCGAGCGGTGGCGAAATGGTGTGGAATGAGAAGCTAAAACGCAACATTCCTGTTGGCTGGCATTGTGGGAACCTCTTTGAAATTGCTGTTTTTACAAATGGTTTGGCTTGTCAGAAATTCAGACCAAAGGATGATGAAGTGCCATTACCTGTCATCAAGATACGAGAAATGCACGATGGTATTTCTGTTGACACTGAAGAGGTAACGTCAAATATACCAGAATCAGTAAAGGTGTATAATGGTGACGTGCTATTTTCATGGTCGGCATCACTGGAAGTTATGCTCTGGGCTTATGGGCTTGGAGGACTTAATCAGCACATCTTTAAGGTTACATCTGCAAATGATTTCCCGAAATCATTCTACTATTTTCAACTTTTGGATTATGTCGATGTATTCAAGAAAATGGCAGAAGCAAGGAAAACAACGATGGGACATATTACGCAAGACCATTTACAACAAAGCACAATCGCCATACCTGATAATAAAGATATTGCGGATAAATTTGAGGAACTTATATCACCAATCTTTAAGCAGATAGTGAAGTTGCAAGAGGAAATATCAAATTTTATCAAGCAGCGTGACGAACTTTTACCACTTTTAATGAATGGACAAATAACAATAGAATAAAAATGCCTCGCATACTCTACAAATATTTAGATATAGTTGGCGCAAAGTGCATGATTGGTAACCAGAATCTCCAATTCACTAATGCGTCTCAACTGAACGATCCTTTCGATTGTCATCCAAAACTAATTGACTACTCAAATGTACCTAATACTAAACTTCAAGGATGGATACCTAAGGAATGGTGGATAGAGAAAGAAGAAAACGATGCACTCAATTTGCGTAATGATACATGGCTATGTAGTTTATCAAAAATCAATGATTCATTACTCATGTGGAGCCATTATTGTTATAACCATAAAGGTATTTGTATTGGACTTGACATAGACAAAGTGTTGGAATCTGTTCCACCAATGTTTGGTACAATATATCTTGAACCGCTTGTTCTTGATGTTCAATATCAGGATATAATAGAGCGTCCTAACGCATATCATACCACAAAAGATTTATTCAGTTATCAATGGCAGACAAAAGCAAAGGAATGGGAATATGAGCAGGAGGTTAGATTAGTCATACCCAAACCAAGTCCAATATATGCAGCATTTACTCCTCAACAGGCAAAGCTGACAAAGGAAATATGGGATTGGCGTGAGATACGCCACTATATGCCACTGAAAGGCGAATGCTTTGAGTCTATCTATTTTGGTGTCAACATAGATGAGCAAGAGAAAGAAAAAATAATTCAGTTTGTTCGTAAGAAACTGAACCCACACATCAATCTTTACCAAATGCGTGTATATGCCGATGCCTTTAGGATACAACCAGAATTTATCAAGCCTCTAAATTCTGATTTATCCGACGGTTGAGTTCAATTTTCTTGTCCAATGCAGAGAATATTTCGCCAATTCGCTCTTGATTACGTAATGGAATCATTGGAACTGGAAACGAATTGAGCGCTTCAACGGATAACGCATAGCGTTGTCCGCTTCCAGAAGCATTACAAGCGAAATATTTCTTTGCATAGTCAGTATGCAGAAGGGCGTTTAGGTAACGTCCATCTAAAATATCTTTGTTTGGAGTAATCAGGGCGCAATGGTACCCCAAGATAACATCATCAAAATCATCGGCAATATAAGTGGGAACACCAATGTCATCACGAGTCTCACTATCCTTGGTTAAAGCTACTTGACCTTTCTTTAATTGGAACTTGGAAATCTCATTGGGACGGGCAGTCGCAAACATAAAGCCATCATGCTGAGCTGTGGTTATAGCCCAGTTATAATAGACATCAACAAAGTTGCAAAGCCGGATTTCTTGTTCGCCGTCTTTTGTTTTCTTGTCAACCCCACTAATTTCTACAGTGGCAATATCTCCCAGTTTCTGTTTATCCATTTGCATCCTATTTGGATGCAAAGTTACACATTTTCAAGCAGAATCCAGCATGATTACTTATCCCAAGTATTTCTTATGGGCTAACTTTACATTGTTTTGGTTCACAATGGCATAATGCAAGGTAGTATCTATACGCACATGACCGAGCAGACGTTGCACCTGTTCAATGGGCATACCTTTGTCAATAGCCATTGTTGCAAGTGTACGACGAAACTTATGCGGATGAACCTTAGGCATAGAAAGGGACTTTCCTAATTCCCGGATTCTTACTTCTACACCGCTAATTGTTAGGCGAGTATGAGGTGAGTGGAGGGAAACGAATAAAGCAGGATTGTCATCTGTGCGTTCATCAAGGTATTGCTGCAAATGTAGTTTAGTTCGGGCATTGAAGTAAACAACACGTTCTTTGTTGCCCTTGCCAAATACCACGCACTGGCGTTCATGGAAGTCAATATCTTCACGATTCAACTTAACCAATTCACCCACACGAATGCCCGTGGAAGAAAGAATGTCTATAAGGGCAAGGTCTCGTTTGTTGGTGCAACTATCCCGCAGTTGCTCCAGCTGCTCGTCAGAAAGCACCTCCTTAACAAGCGAATCTGTCTTAACCTTGTGGATACGTCTAACGGGACTTTTGGCAATATAATCTTCATCTTCCAACCATGCAAAGAAGCTGGAGAAGATGCGTCTCATGTTGTCTATGGTCACTTTACTGGATTGGTGCTCTTCCTGATAATCGGATAGATAGGCTCGAATATCTGATGTTGTTATATGACAAATCGCTACTGAAAGCGTAAGTAATAATCGCTCAATAGTATTACGGTAATATGCCAATGTCTTCTCTGAGCACCCCTCTATCTTCTTTGCCGAAATAAACGAGCTTAGAAGATGCTCATTCTCTTGCGCTTGTTGTTTGGAACAATCTTCTTTTTCGACTATTTCTACATTATGTAACTCTGATGCAAGCACAGTTTTAAGCCGTGCCATTTGTCGGCAGTCCAAGTCACGCTGCATCTCCGCAACTATTGCCTGAATGATGTTTTCTTTCATAATTCTATAAAAATGATGTATTATAATATAGAATATAAGCAAGAGAGACCTGATAGCCTCTCTTGTGCATTTTTAATTAGTCTTCGTTCCAATGCCTTTCACATTCAGGACAGCAATTGACACTAGATTCTGCATAGAACTCATGTCCACAACATTCACAAACGATTCTAAGGAATCTCTTTCGAATAATTCTATACCTCATAATGTAATTATTAAAGGTCATGTGGGAATATGCCCATGTATATATGAATAGTAATTTAGCAGCACAACGGGTTAAAAAGAGTCGATAAATCAGAATTTACCAACACTTGACCGTTCATTAAAAGTGGTAATAGTTCGTCTCGCTGCTTAGTCAAGTTATTATTCTCAATTATATTTTTATCAATCATTAAGTGATATTGAGAAACAATAGCATGAAATTTCTCAATTAGTTGTTCTTGAGCTTCAAACCAATGATTTGCCAGAAATACATCTGTTTGAAAGTTCTTAATACCAGAGGTTTTACCTTCAAAATTGAACATATTATCATTATCATAGAGGCTTTGCCATAGATAATAAAAGTACTCTGAAAGCACTCGTTTCTTCATACTAAATGATTGACAGAAATTAGAGCAGACCAGAGCTCCTCCATTTCTTTCTATAACTCCTTTTGTTATCAAAGCTACTCTACCTGTCGCTTGGACTGGGCTTCCTCCAGAAATTTCAATCACAATGTCACCATCTTCTAAAAGTCGGTCAGAGTGTTTCGATGTAATATGTCTTGTGGGCACATCATTTAGCTTAATAATATCAGCTCCACGCACACAGCCTATTTTGATTGTTCCATCTTTAGACGTATCATATCCCCAATCTCCACCTTTATTCTTATCTATAAAGGCATTAAGTGTAATATCTTTCCACCTTTTGGGTATTTCTCGTTTCAGTTTCTCATTCCAGACCATTTCACCACCACTTGACTTGTAGGGTTTGCCTTCTTCATTGGGAAAGTCAAACTGTACAAACCAGTAGTCGTAGAGTTGCTTCACCATCGCTTCTAAATTCTGATTTATTGGCATGCATCTTATCCTATATCTTGATTTCGGTATACAGAAACTTAGGCATAATTTCATTTGCCGGCAATTTGCCGAAAAGCAACTATTCGGATGTATATTATTGAGTATCAGTGCGATTTTGCTCACATTTCATTTGCTGGCAATTTGCCGATAAACACAAAAACCACAATAAGTAGACTATAACAGGGGCGGAACACCGTCCCTGTTAGTTGTATGTTACATAATATACAACCAGCCCTAATCCCAACGTATAAACGAGTAAGAATATCACCAAGCCTCTCATCCAAAAATCCGAGAACCAAACGCCTTCATTCCGTCTGAGGATTTTACGCATGTTGGATTCATGTTCAGTAATAAGTTTCGATTGTTCGGCACGGTGATTTGCCAATACCGAAATCCAACTTTCTACAGAATGGTCTATCAGTTGCTTAAGCTTTGCAAGTTGGTCAGGGGTAATTGTTGTTTTGAATTTCGTGTCTCGTTCAGCTTTCACAATGGCATTGCAGATGCCATTGACAATATTATCGCAACTGCCAACTGCCGCTTTGAGCGCACCCTCAATGTGACATTCGGCAGCGATAGCTTTCTCCAAATCCTCATTGAACTTTATCAGCGTTTCTTTTGCCTCTCTGATTTCTACGAGAAGTTTATCAATTTCTTGCTTTTCTGACTCAATTTGTTGGTTCATTTCAACCTTCTCCAGCATGTCATTGACATTTATAGGCGATGTGCCTCTTGATTTTCCTATACCCATGTTCTTGTATTTATAAAAAGTGAATTATCTGTGCAGCCCTTTCCTGCGTTTGCACATGCTGTTTGCCATTCGTGCGCAACGGCGTGCCCATTCAAGTTCATCCTCGTCCTTGTCTTTTCCCCAACCTCCAGTGTCAGAACCGCCACCGCCACTTGAAACAGCTATACTGGTAGCAGCATCCATATATCCTGCAAAGAGTAAAAGAGCCGTGTGTTGTATCTCTTTAATCTTAGCTAACGGATGAGCTTCCTTCAAAGAACAATCTTGCCGGATGATATTGTCAGCGGCTTCGGGTATCTCTACATGGTAGCTGTGATATTCGTCTGTCGCAATATCGTAATGCTTTATAACAGGCAGTAAAATAGGAGTCAAATCTGCTGTCCGTGTTTGTTGAGGAATAGATTTTGTTGGCTCGGATTTCCTTTCCTGCTGATGCAGTTTTGCCCAAGTAGCCTCTATCTTTGATGGAGTCAGATTTCTCCCGATACCCAACACGGATGATTTATAATTTGAGTTACCCCGTTTGATGGAATAGCCATAAACT
>ERZ506753.1810-NODE-1810-length-11787-cov-3.810092_pt1 | contig 11787 bp, 8 predicted proteins | sample MGYA00513044_ERZ506753 | MGnify/ENA metagenome assembly ERZ506753 | reverse complement strand
GTTTGGCTCTCGATACGCTCCTTGACCTCGTCTTTTGTATATGTAGCTTCAATGCCCCAGTTAGGATCTTTATCGTCAAACTCGCTCTTTACACGCTTGAGATACGGGTAAGAAACGCCCCATATATCCTCGCTGGTGGTAGAATAACCTGCTGTTGAAGCAGAATAAACTGCATTTATGATATTGCCGTTATACATAACGGTCTGACCCTCAACGGCATTTACACATCTTTCTATCTTTGAAGAATATCCGCTTTTAAGCCCCACCGTAGGTATAGCACCGATAGAATCGTTAAATCTGACCCATGTATAAGCCGCCACGGCCTGTGCCTTTATGGCTTCCTCGCCCCATTCACCGCCTATCTCGCTGTTGACTATCTGACAGAGCAGTTCATGACCATTAAGAGTGACGATATTTCCTGAGATTATATCGTTGACAGTATAATACTCATCAGCGACGCTTCTTGTATCTGTAAAGTTAGCAGGGTCGTTCTTTATATCGTAATACTCGCCCTTATCCTCAGGCATTTCCACAGTAAACTCACTGGCTGAAGCCTTTTTATTTGTGGTCTTTGCCTGCTTTTTCTGCTGAACATAAGACATATCATACTTATCCACAGAGGACTTTTTGAACTTCACAAAGTCATAGACCTCAGTAGCGGCAGTGGTCTTAACGCTTTGAGCTTCAACGTTTTTGACCTGCACCGCAGGGGCTTTTTCTGCGCCCACGCTTTTATTATCCAGCAGCAGCTCACCGCATATACCAACGGCAGTTATGCTCATTACTGCTGCGCAGACATTTGCACATATCTTTTTTGTCATCAAATTCATCGTCAAGACACTGTCCTTACCTTCAAGCGGTCACACCGCAAAACATTCCCAATGGCAGCAAAATACTCACTGCATACCTAAATAATAGTTTATCAAATACTGAAAAAAAGTCAAGACAAAGCTAAGTTTCGTCCTGACTTTTCAGCATAATATACAATTTTGCATCTACAATATCGGCACTTTAGCCAAAAACTTCAAATATTACTTGAAGTATCTCTGACCATCAAGCTCCATGCAGAATGTGAGTGATTCAAACCAAGCCGCTGTGCTTCCACCGCAATACCGTGGAGCGTAGTAATAAACTGCGCCGTTTGAATTATCCTCGCCGTTCAACGCTCTCTTTGCACAATCAATAGTGTTCTGAGTTGGCTTGTTTCTGCCACTGTAATAGCCGTTTATTGCAGTGAACTGATTTGGCGCTGTAAGAACGTCGCTTATAGAGCTTCCAAATCTGCCTGTTTTCACTCTGTTGATAATAACATTTGCAACAGCGATCTTGCTCTGCTCTGAGCAGTTTCCTACCTCGCCCTGAAGAACGTAGCAAAGCATATCAAATTCTTCATCTGTATAGCTTATAACAGAACTGTTCGAGCTTGATGTTGTTGCTTTCTTTGTTTCTGTCTTTTTGGTTTCAGACTTTGTTGTCTTAGCCTTTGTTGTCGTAGTCTTTTTTGTTTCAGACTTCTTAGCTGCTGTTGTAGTTTCGGACTTCGCAGCGGAAGTTGTTGTTACTTCTGCCTTTTTAAGATAGTCCTTCATTACATATCCGCTGTAGTCGCCGTATGTAACCTTATACCAACCGTCGCTTGTTTCAGCCGTAACGATAACTTCCTCGTCTGCTGCAACGATAGCTTCTATCTCTGAGTTCTTGTCAGCCTTTTCTCTGACGTTCACGATCTCAGTTGCGACCATTGTTACGTTATTGACCTTTTTTTCTTTTGCTGCATTTTTAGTAGTTTCTGTCTTTTTTGTTGTAGTGGCTTTGGCGGAAGTTGTTGTCTCAGACTCTGCCTGTGCCATTTTATACTCGCTGATACCCGCTTTTCTCCATGTAACGGTGTTCATTGAAGTATAGGTCTCATCTCTCTCAGTTTCTGCTTCTGTCACAGAAGTGGTCTTAGTGTTGGTTATTGCAGCTTTTGTGTCCTTCTGAGCCTCGTTGTTGCCGCTTGTAAGTGCAAAGATACTTACTGTACCTATCATCAGCACTGCCAGCGCACCGCTGCCCAGCATTGTTCCTACTTTCCTGACCGACGGCTTAGCTGTTCGCTTTATGCTGTCTTCAGTTTTTTTCTGCTTCATTTTAATCACATTACCCTTTCCGACCGTCTGCACGCAAACCGTCTTCACTGCCGTCCGTGAGCTTGACGTCAGCTAAAATTTATTTTACACCGATTTGGTGTAATAAACATCAATAATCCCAGCCGAAATACTTCTTATTGTTTCCGTATACGTTTCTCCAGCATTTAGGGAAATAAATATCCTTATTTGCCTTGTCCTTATAGGAATCTATTATAAGATCCAGGTTATCGTCAGCCGTCATTTTCTTTGCCACGATTACCCACCTGAGATTTGAAGTTTCGTTTGTACAAGTTGAGAGCGATATATACTTATCGTCTGCTGTACACTCGATATCGTTTGAATACCACGAACGCTTTCTCACTTCTGAGATCCAATCGTCAAACTTATAGTCAGCGTCGTCAAAATATCTGGTAGTCCAGTATTTGAAGAGCTTTCCGTCGTCCTGATTTTCAAGTATTCCCGTTACGAACGCACCCACGATAACATACTTACAGTTGCTGTCATAGATAGTATTGAACTCGATAACAGGATATTTCTTAAGAAAATCCACTCCCTTTTTATACTCAGTAAGGTGAGTAAAGGAAGTTCCCACATATCTCATGTTATGACCATATATCGTGATATTGTCAGACTGCCCGTCCTTATTTATGGTAGACCAAGCGTCTGCATAAATGCTTCCCGATTCGTAATACTGCTTGTCTATATTCTTGTAAAGATAATATTCATTATCCTTGCCTTTAAGAACAGGGAAGTTTATATATTCATCACCTGCGGAATTTTTAAAGCCGGGGATCTTTATCCAGCCTACGACGTCCTTGTTCCTTTTCAGAAGCTTCTTAGCCCAACCCTGAACTTCTCTGTCTTTCGTTGAAGCCTCAGGGTCAGAAACGTCAATATCGTCTGAGCCGTTATTCTTGCTCAGGTCAACGTCATCGCTAAAGTCAGGCTCGTAATTTACGATCTCCTGCATATAGTTCTGATCCTGCTCGTCGGCTTTCAGAAAATCAGAAAGCTCATTAAGAGAAACACAGAAAAGCACGATAGAGAACATGAACACTATCTTTCTGAACACTTCTCCTGCTCCGTCGCCCTTCCACGGGATAAAATATCTTACTACTCTTACAAAAAAGTTTGTATCGTCCTTTTCGGACAGATTCATTGTTTCATTAGCCATTGACATTTATTTCAAGCCTCCGCCTTTTGTTCATACAGCTCAAGCACCATTCTCAGTGCTGTTTCTGTTGTAAGCATACGGATCTTTCTTCTGTCCAAATTCTCATATTCTTTATAAAGCTCAAGCCGTCTGACTATTTCTTTATGACGACTTCTCACTGAAACATATACAGTTCCCACAGGCTTTTCCTGAGAACCGCCGCTTGGCCCTGCTATACCAGTAACAGCCACTGCACAATCTGCACCGAAAAGCTTCAGCGCACCCTTGCTCATCTCACTGGCTGTCTGCTCAGAATAAACAGTATACTGCTCCAGCGTTTCCTTTTTCACGTTCAGAAGCTTCATCTTTATTTCCTCCGTATAGGTGCAAGCACCGCCGAGGAACATTTCCGACGCTCCCGAAACGGAAGTGATCGTCTGGCTTATCATTCCGCCTGTACAGCTTTCCGCAGTACACAGCTTCCGACCGCTCTTTATCATATATTTTACTACACTTTTTGTAACTATGTCAATACTATCTGTAACCACTTTGTCACCTTCAGCAAATTTCATAGTAATAATCACCCCTTTTAGTTATATATTGCACATAAAAAATCGGCTCTTTTTGTCCATTTTGTTAATTCGACGATTTTCAAAAACCAATGCAAATAGCAAATTCTGCAAGCAGATGTTACACTTTTGTTACCAAATTACTGATTTTTCATTATTAGCAAGCCCGTTCAACACTCTTTCGGACGCAAAGAAAAGCCCTGAAAATTCGGGGCTTTTCGGCATTTTTCACCATGGAAGACACAATATTCGGGTACAAAAAAGCGTACAATTAAGCTACAAGCTGTTACAGTTTTAACCCGTTTGTAACCTTTTCACAGACACCATGCACCGGGTGTACGCCATGAAAATACGCTATGCGTTTCTGATAAGATAAGGCTTTGTTCCCTCGATAGCTTTCTGGATATAAGGCTCCCAATCGAAAGCGTTCTGAGCGGCTTCAACGTCTGCAAGATTTGGTCTTGTCTTAGGGTGCTTTGGCGTGAAAACTGTACAGCAATCCTCATAAGGGAGGATAGAGGTATCAAAAGTATCTATCTTTCTTGCTATCTCCACTATCTCAGATTTGTCCATACCAACGCATGGTCTGAATACAGGCATACGGCAAGCGGCGTCTGTGCAAACCATTGCATACATAGTCTGGCTCGCTACCTGACCAAGGCTCTCACCTGTGACAAGGGCTTGGATATCCTCTTTCTCGCATATTCTCTGTGCTATCTCCATCATAAGTCTTCTCATCAGGATAGTGAAAAGCTCCTCAGGGCAGTTATCTCTCAGAAGCTCCTGGATCTCCGTAAAAGGCACGCAGAAGAAGTTGATATCACCGCAGTAAGCAGTGATTATCTTGGCAAGCTTTTCAACTTTCATCTTCGCTCTGTCTGAAGTATACGGTGGAGCTTCAAAGTGGATAGCGGATATTATCGCACCACGCTTTGCCATCATATAGCCTGCAACAGGCGAATCTATACCGCCTGAGAGAAGAAGCATTGCCTTTCCGCTTGAGCCGACAGGTATTCCGCCAGCGCCCTCGATAGAGCCTGCGTGAACATAGGCGTTGGTTTCTCTTATCTCCACTGTTACTACAACGTCAGGATCGTGAACGTCAACTTTAAGGTGTGGAAATCTTTCAAGTATCTTTCCGCCCATTTCTATACATATCTCAGGGGACTTGAATGGGAACTTCTTGTCTGAACGCTTTGCGTCGACCTTGAAAGTTCTCGCAGTTTCCATTTCGTCCTCGATATAGTCAAGTGACTTTGTGAGTATCTCGTCCATATCCTTTTCCAGAACGCAACAACGACAGAGCTTAACGATACCGAAAATTTTCGACAGCTTTTCCACCGCCATGTCAACATCGCTGTCATCATTAAGTGGCTCAACATACAATGTGGACTGCGCCTTTGATACGCTGAACTGTCCACAGCTTTTAAGTCTTCTTTTTACGCTTCTTGTCATCATGCTCTCGAAGCTTGATTTGTTAAGACCTTTCAGAGCTATCTCGCCATATTTACAGAGAATGATTTCTTTCATAAATTTTATCCTTTCTTTACGAAAACTGCACAAAAAAGTCCTCGTCAAAAACCTGTCAAAAGCGACCTTTTTCGCCGTTTCCCTTTATAAATAGTACAAAACATTTGTTTGCGTGTTTTACCTTACCTTGCACAGGTCATTCTGCGCAGACTTTATGCCCTCCATAAGAGCGTCGATATCGGCCTTTGTGGTGTCGATGCTAAAGCTTATCCTGATAGTGGAGTCAAGGCTCTGCTCGGGATATCTGAACTCTTTTAGCACAGAGCTTTTCTTGCCCTTTGAGCAGGCTGAGCCGCTTGAAACATATATCTCACGCTTTTCAAGATAGTGGAGAAGCACTTCGGACTTTAACCCATTGACGGCAATGCTTGTGACATAAGGCGAGCCGCCTTTTCGTGAATTTACGAAAACATCGCCGTTTTCGTTACACTTTTCTATGAGATATGACTGCACCTGTGCGGCTTTTTCAAAGTTTTCCGAAACGTTTGGAGCAAGTTTTTTCACCGCCGCACCGAAACCGCATATGAGCGGCACTGACTCAGTACCCGAACGAAAGCCTTTTTCCTGTCCTCCCCCAAGCATAAAAGGCGGTATATGAATCCCCTTTTTCACATACAGCGCACCGATGCCCTTTGGAGCATATATTTTATGACCGCTGAGAGATATCATATCGGCATTCAGCTTTTTGGCTTTCACAGGAATTTTCATAAATCCCTGAACGCAGTCGCAATGGGTAATCACCTGGGGATACTTTTTCTTTATCATAGAAAAAGCCTTTTCCACAGGGAGTATGTAGCCGTTTTCGTTGTTCACAAGCATACAGCTAACAAGGAAAGTGTCCTCGTTCACAGCGGCAAAGATATCACGGGCGTTTATCTCGCCGTTCTCGTCAGGGGATATCCTTATGACCTCACAGCCCATATCTTCAAGCTCCTGGGCAGGATTTTTCACAGCAGGGTGTTCAACAGAGGATATGACAACACGCTTTTTACGTTTTCCGTGAGCCTTGTAAGCCCCGAAAATAGCGGTATTGTTGCTTTCAGTAGCGCCTGAAGTGAAATAGACCTCATCAGGGGTAACACCGAGAGCGTCGGCAATGATCTCACGAGCGTCAGAAACAAGAAGCTCAGCGTCAAGACCTGCTCTGTGCAGAGAAGAGGGGTTTCCAAAGACCTCCAAGCCTTTCATTACAGCCGCTTTAGCTTCATCACAAGGTTTTGTGGTGGCGGCATTATCAAGATATATCAATTATCACAAGTCCTTTCATGTTTTATCGCAATTACTTTTATTATAACATATAATTGTGAATAATGCAAACAAATCGGGAAAGTGAGGAATGAGGAGTGAGGAGTGAGGAATTATGGTATCGCCTGCGGCGATGTATTTTTATAAAGCACAATGCGGCACGGCATTTTCAGCCGCACCGCACAGAGCACTATTTATCACAGTTACAATTACTTCCCCATGAAGCCATTGAAAGCCTGATATAATATCCCTGCGCTTCTCCGCAAACAGGACACCTCTCAGGGGCTTGCGTGCCCTCCACGATATAACCGCAGTTCAAGCATACCCACGTTTCAGACTGGGAGGAAGAGAAAAGCTTTCCCTCTTTCATAAGCTTGCCAAATGCCGCAAAACGCTTGCCGTGAACATTCTCTATCTTGGCGATATTCGTAAAGTCCTGCGCTATCTTTCCATAGCCCTCCTGCCTTGCGACCTCAGCAAACGCAGGGTAAACATCTTCTGATTCCTGACGCTCGTTGTGGTCTGCCATACCAAGCAAGGTACACATATCCTCCGAAATATCCACAGGATAACCGCCGTCAACAAACACGCTCTCTCCTGACAGCTCTTTGAGATGTTCGTAGAATATCTTTGCGTGAACTTTCTCCTGATCGGCTGTGAATTTGAACAGGTCGGCAAGCACATAAAGCTTCTGCTGTCTTGCCTTTTCCTCCGCCATTGTGTAGCGGTTTCTTGCCTGACTTTCCCCTGCAAAGGCTCTCATAAGGTTATCCTTTGTCTTTGAATTTCTGAAATCTGACATTTTTTTATCCTCCTACTTTATACAGTCAGTGTTCCTGACTTGCTTTCCACAAGAATGAGTATCTGCTCCTCCTCAGCGGTCTGTGCATTTATATACACAAGCACGTTCCTGCCGTTTTCTGCCCTGCACCTGAACTCATAACACAGCTTCTCCTCCAAACCGTCGGTAGGGATAAGTGCAAGCCTGCCGGATACTATTTCAAGGCGTGGTGAAACGCTTTCTCGTGCACGGCTTTGTGATATCTCCGCCTCGGGGATATCTCTGTCATAGTGGTTCACCAAAAAGCCCTTTGCGTCAAAGCCTAATATCTCACCGTCGTCCATTGCTACTGATACCTTTATAAGGTCGGTGTAACAGCACACGTCAAGGTCGTTGTAGGCGAAATTCACTGTGAGAACGTTGTCAATATTCTCATAGTAGGTGGTTTTCATGGACAGTATGCCGAGGTCATCGAGAAAATCCTCTGCTGCCTTTACTCCCTGCTCGTTTGTAAGCTCTGTGCTTTCGCTGATACGGCTTTTGAGGAAATATGAGATATATCCACCCTGCTTTGTCACCTCGCAAGCCACCGTCTTATCCTCGTTTGAAAATCTCCAGCATGGCATTTTGCCCTCTACCTCTGAGATATCTGTGAACACTGTGGAGTTCATGTTAAGCCCCAAGGAACAGCGTTCAAGGGCTTTAGTCTGTGAAACGTTCTCTGCCTCAGATGTCATGCGTGGGGTACGCTCCATGATATTGTCTGAGAATGGGCCGTCATAAATAAGGCTTGGATAGCTTTCAAAGCTTCCCTCAAAGTCTGAGAAGCCCTCTGTCACTGTGGGCGGGTCGCTCTGCTGTGAACCTGTTTGGGTGAGGGCTATCTCACCGCTGTTCACTGAGCTTTCAAGCTCCCACATATCCTCGGAAAGTTCTTTGGAAAAGTCATAGAGCGAGGATATGTTCTCATACTCCTCGTCTGTTATCTCCTCGCCGTTCATGAGCCTCTCGCTCACTGCCATGGAGTAGTTTCCTACCTGTGAGAGAAATTTGTAGGTGTTTTCAAGCTGCAGCTCTTCTATGGGAAGCTGTGACAGAGCCGCCTTTGCCGAGGACGCTTCTCTGTAAAGCTTCACTGCAAGTGACTGGTGCATTTTTCCTGAGCCTGCATAAAGTTCCTTTTCAAGAGTGTCGCTCACGTTCTCTACTGCGTCGCACAGGTCGCCCATGGCTCTTGAATAGGTGTAGCTCACACTACGCAACGCCCTTTTTTCACTACTCATAAGTTGTATATTTCTCACCGCAAGCACACCCACGACAGCCACTGTGAAAGACACTATCCTAACTGCGTTTCGCTCTGATATATCCATTTTTTATGCTCTCCTTTTCTTTTTTCTCCATTATTATGCCAGCTAAAATGCTGATTATTCTCATTAACTGTGCCTTGCAGTGCCATTTCAGGCATATCATGATACACAAAATTTCTTTCCTAATCTTGTGTATCATGAACATCTTTATTTACTTATTATTACATAAATCTCAAAATAAGTGTAATGATTTAACTTTAAAATTACTGAATTGTATTTATTTGTATAAATGCGAATTTGACAACGTGCTGAAAAAGGGCTATAATAAAGGGTGTGTAAAAATTATCGTGTAAAATGGCAGAAAAAATGTTAACTCTGCCTACGTTTCTACGGGAGGAAATTATGAAATTTATTCCAAAGCTGACTGGCGTGGTTTTGTCAGCGGCAATAATGGCTCAGTCTGTTCCATTCGTGTATGCGGCAGAGAAAAGCATTGCGTCAAGTGAGCTTTCAAATGATATCCAGATATCAAAGCCTGAATATGCTACAGGCAATATGGAGGCTGATGGTCTTTTAGAGCCTGTCACTGAGGACGACCCTGAGTATCATAAATATCTTGAAAACAACGATCCATACGGCATTATGACAATGTCTGCTCTGTGGGGGGCTGACAGCCTTACTCATCAAAACAGATTCAGCGGTGTTTCAAAGGTCTATGGCATTGACGTTTCCTATTATCAAGGCAACATAGATTGGAAAAAGGTCAAAAACAGCGGTGTGGAATTTGTTATCATAAGAGTAGGCTACCGTGGCTATGGCAGTGCAGGAACGCTTGTGGAAGACCCTAAGTTCAAGACCTATCTTGACGGAGCTACCAAGGCAGGGCTTAAAGTTGGCGTATACTTCTACACGCAGGCGATAACCACAGCCGAGGCTAAGGCAGAGGCTAAGTTCGTTCTTGACAGGATAAAGGGATATTCTCTGCAAATGCCTGTTTATTACGATATCGAGTCTGTTGACTATGACACTGGCAGACTTGACAGCGCAGGGCTTTCCAAGGCTCAAAAGACCGCTCTTTGCACAGCTTTTTGCGACACTATCATAAAGTCTGGCTACAGCGCAGGTGTTTATGCAAACTACACATGGCTAAACTACTACATTGACGGAGCAGGGCTTGGCAAGAAATATCCTATATGGCTGGCTCACTACACAAGCAACACCAATTATGACCAACGCATGGATATGTGGCAATATTCAGGAAGCGGTACTGTTTCAGGCATTTCAGCCTACACTGACGTGAACGTATGGTATTCGGGCAAGCTTCCACTTTATGTGTCCGACCTTATCTCAGTGGCAAACACCTCCACCTCCAACAAATTTGCCTGGAACGGCGCTCCTGACGCAACAGGATATGAGGTATATCAGGGAACAAGCCCTAGCGACCCTCACAAGAAAAAAATAGGGGATACAAAAAATACATATTTTACAAACTCCAATAAGTCCACAGGCACTATGTACAAATACATGGTGAGAGCCTACAGTGACGCTTCAGGCAAGCGTGTTTACGGCGATTACTCTGATGTTTTCACCACCTGCACGCTTCCTGCGAACATCTCAAAGATATCCGCTTCTGCAAGGGGAACTTCTGTCACCATTAGCTGGGACAAAGTTTCAAAGGCGACCGACTACATCGTGGAGCATTATGTGAACGGTGCATGGAAGCAGGTCGGCACAACTTCAAGCTTATCATACAAGGTGAATGGTATCACACAGAACGGCGTTAATAAGTTCAGGGTAAAGGCGAGAAGAAATTACTGTGGCGTATATTACAATGGTGGCTACACATATGTAAACGCTGAGGTCACTGACATACCAAGTACAGTAACAGGCATAAGAAGCACTTCAAACACTTCTACATCAAACACCATAACATGGAACGCTTCCAAAAAAGCGGAAGGCTATGAGATCTATCAGTGGATAGGTACTAACGACAGCTACAAGCTCATAGGCACGACCACGTCCACAAAGTTCACAAACTCAAAGAAAAGCTCAGGCACGATGTACAGATACAAGGTAAGGGCATTCAACATTGTTGACGGACAGCGTATCGAGGGTGCATATTCCTCTGAGCTTACCACCTGCACTCTTCCTGCAAACGTATCATTCTCCCTTTGCTCCACTGACGTTGATTCCATAACACTCAACTGGAACAAGGTATCAAAGGCTACAGGCTATCAGGTAGAGATGTACACAAACGGAACATGGAAAACTCTCTCCACCCTTTCGGGAACGAGCTACACTGCAAGCGATCTTTCACAGAAAACAGCTTATCGTTTCAGAGTGAGAGCCATAAGAAATTATAACTACATAAACTACTACAGTGACTACACTGAAAAGGACATCACCATTCGTCCTGCAAACACACCAGAGGGGCTTTCCTCATCAGTGAACACATCAAGTTCCAACACTATCACATGGGAAAGCGTGAATGGAGTATCTGGCTACAGCGTTTATCAGTGGATAGGCACTACCGACAGCTACAAAAAGCTTGGGGACACTGCTTATCCATACTACACCAACTCGGGCAAGTCATCAGGCACTATGTACACATACAGAGTAAAGGCATATTATGTAAGCGACAATGTTATGCAATACAGCAAACCTGCACAGGTGGTCACCTGCACGCTCCCTGCAAACGTCACTGTCAAAACGGCAAAGCGTTCGGGAAGCAACATCTCACTTGCATGGAACAAGGTATCAAAAGCCACAGGATATGAGATATATGTGAAGTCAGGAAGCAGTTGGAAGAAGCTCACCACAACATCAGGCAAAAGCTACACTGCAAAAAAACTATCAGGCACTAAAACATTCAAAATAAGGGCATACAGAAAATACAATGGTGTGAACTATTATGGTGCTTATACTGAAAAGACGGTTAAATAGTCACTCGCCGTGACGGGCATTTTACGCCATACATTGTGATATGATACAAATTTGCACCGCTGAATAAAAATGAGGCGCTGTAAAAAAACGCGCAATAAAAAAAGACTGCAACCACCCTTAAAAGGGT
>ERZ506753.1809-NODE-1809-length-11791-cov-4.012781_pt1 | contig 11791 bp, 10 predicted proteins | sample MGYA00513044_ERZ506753 | MGnify/ENA metagenome assembly ERZ506753 | reverse complement strand
CTCATCCACCGCATCCTCCACAAGCAGGATCTGCCCATGTTTACCTCCTGCTGTCCCGGCTGGGTAAGCTTCGTGTCCAAGAAGTATCCGGAGTATCTGCGGAATTTGTCCACGGCAAAATCCCCCCAGCAGATGTTCGGTGCCATGGCGAAGACTTATTTTGCACAGAAGAAAGGGATTGATCCCAATAATATCTGCTGTATCTCCATCATGCCCTGCGTATCCAAGAAGAGAGAGGCTTCTCTTTCTTATATGAAGAGCGCCGGAGCCGGACAGGATGTGGATATTGTACTGACCACAAGAGAATTCGTGCGGATGATCCGTGCCGAGCATATCAATACCCGGTTCTTAAAGGAGCAGGCTTTTGATTCTCCTCTGGGAGAAAGCACCGGTGCCGGAGTGATCTTCGGCGTCACCGGCGGTGTCATGGAGGCAGCACTTCGTACCGCATATGCAGTAGTGGAAGGCAAGAATCCGGAAGCAGATGCTTTCCGGGCAGTCCGGGGAAGAGACGGCAGAAGAGAAGCAGACTTCACACTGGGAGATCAGACCTTACATACCTGTACTGTCAGCGGACTGGCCAATGCGGAGAAGCTGATGGAGGACATTAAGGCAGGAAGGGTATCCTATGATTTCGTGGAAGTCATGGCATGCCCCGGTGGTTGTGTCGGAGGCGGCGGACAGCCCATCCACGACGGATGCGAATTCGCGGAGCGGCGCGGAGGCACCCTGTACCGTCTGGACAGTGAGAGAAAGCTTCGCTTCTCCCATGAGAACCCCGAGGTACAGAAGGCCTACGAAGAGTTCCTGGGCAAGCCCCTCAGCCGCACCGCCCATAAGCTTTTGCATTCCGAACACGTGAACGAACTGTACTTTGAAACACATAACTACTTGTAATACCAGGTGACCGATTCAGCCGCAGGGCATGCTTGCATGCGCCTGCGGCTGAATCAGGGAACCGCCCAAACATGAGGAAGAAGCGATTTGCGAAGCAAATCAGCGGAATCCGAATGTTTGCAAGACCCTATTGACATTTTTTCACACAGGGTCTATACTGTGTATAGTTTAAAGATGATTACTAGAGTAAGAGTGGACGCGCGCCACTCTTTCTTGTTGTTGTAACGACAGCTCATATCAGTAAAGGAGGGCCTACATGTCCAAACGAGAGGACTACGAAAACAGAACCGAAGAACTGCTGACGCCCATCGCAGAAGTAAGTCAGGTGGAGATCTACGATGTGGAGTATGTAAAAGAAGGCAGTGACTACTATCTGAGAGCTTACATCGACAAGCCGGAAGGTGTGAACATTCTGGATTGCGAGAATGTCAGCAGAGCATTATCCGAAGCTCTGGACAAGGCTGATTTCATTCCGGATGCTTATATTCTGGAAGTCAGCAGCCCGGGACTGGGTAGAACGCTGAAAAAGGATAAGCATTTGCAGAAGAGCATCGGTGAAGAAGTAGAGATCAAGCTGTTCAAGCCCATTGACAAATGCAAAGAGTTTTCTGGCATTCTGGAGAGCTTCAATGCAGATAACATTACGATCACGGAAGACGGCAGCCCGAGAACTTTTGCCAGAGCAGACATTGCCCTGATCCGTCTTGCATTAGATTTTTGATACTATTCAGAGCCAAAGGGCGAAGGAATAGTGATAGCTTGTAGAATAAGAAGAAACCATACACTAAGAAAAGGCGAAAGCCGGAATGGAGGAAATGATGAATAAGGAATTAATGGAGGCACTGGACGTTCTGGAGAAGGAGAAGGAGATCAGCAAGGAGACCTTGTTTGAAGCCATCGAGAACTCCCTGATGACAGCCTGCAAGAACCATTTTGGAAAGGCTGACAATGTCCATGTGGAGATTAATAGAGAGACCTGCGATTTTCTGGTATATGCTGAGAAGGAAGTCGTTCCCACGAAGGATGATGTGGAGGATGACTGCCTGCAGATTGCTCTGGAGGATGCACAGGAGATCTCCAAGAGAGCACAGGTGGGCGACATGATCCATGTGGAGATCAAGTCCAAGGAGTTCGGCCGTATCGCTACCCAGAATGCCAAGAAAGTGATCTTACAGAAGATCCGTGAGGAAGAGAGAAGCGTGATCTACAACCAGTACTACGAGAAGGAAAAGGATGTTGTGACCGGCGTAGTACAGCGTTATGTAGGCAAGAACATCAGCATCAATCTGGGTAAGGCAGATGCCATGCTGACCGAGAACGAGCAGGTAAAGGGCGAAGTATTCAAGCCCACCGAGCGTATCAAGGTTTACATTGTGGAAGTAAAGAACACCCCGAAGGGACCCCGCATCAATGTCAGCCGTACCCATCCGGAACTGGTAAAGAGACTGTTCGAGTCCGAAGTTACCGAGATCAAGGACGGTACCGTAGAGATCAAGAGCATTGCCAGAGAGGCAGGAAGCCGTACCAAGATTGCTGTATGGAGCAATAACCCCAATGTAGATGCTGTCGGCGCCTGTGTAGGTATGAATGGTGCCCGCGTCAATGCTATCGTGGAAGAGCTGCGCGGTGAGAAGATCGATATCGTGAACTGGGATGAGAACCCCGGTAACCTGATTCAGAATGCACTTTCTCCTGCCAAGATCGTAGCAGTATTTGCAGATCCCGATGAGAAGACCGCAAAGGTAGTCGTACCCGATTATCAGTTGTCTCTGGCTATCGGTAAGGAAGGTCAGAACGCAAGACTGGCAGCAAGACTGACCGGCTACAAGATCGACATCAAGTCCGAGACTCAGGCCAAGGATGCTCCCGGCTTCCGTTATGAGGACTATGTGGATGATTACGAAGATGATACCGTAGACGATTTTGATGGAGAGCAGGAATAATCAATGGCAAAAAAGATTCCACTGAGGCAGTGCGTAGGCTGCGGAGAAATGAAAGGCAAAAAAGAAATGCTGCGTGTCCTGAAAACGCCGGAAGATGAGATATGTCTGGATGCAACCGGCAAAAAAAACGGACGTGGTGCATATATATGCAGACAGAAGGAATGTCTGCAGAAAGCCCGGAAGAATAAAGGATTAGAACGTTCTTTCAAGATGAGTATTTCTCCTGAGGTATATGATACACTGGAAAAGGAGTTTGATCAGCTTGAAACAGAATAAGATTTATTCCCTTTTGGGACTTGCGATGAGGGGGCGTAACCTGGTAAGCGGTGAATTCCAGACGGAGGACGCTGTGAAAAAAGGTTCTGCCATGTTGGTGATCGTTGCAGAGGATGCATCGGCCAATACGAAAAAGTTGTTTCACGACAAATGTTCCTATTATGAAGTCCCGGTATATGAATATGGCACGAAGGAAGAACTCGGCTGGGCCATCGGCCGGGATCTGAGATCTTCGGTAGGTGTGTGTGATGCGGGACTGGCAGATGCACTCATCAAGCAATTGGAAGCGAATTTGCCCGGTTAGGCAGAATGGAGGAAAGCATGGCGAAAATCAAAGTACATGAACTCGCAAAAGAATTGGAACTACAGAGTAAGGATATATTAAGTTTTTTACAGGAAAAAGGAATTGAGGCAAAGGCAGCACAGAGCTCGCTGGAAGAGGATGCGGCAGCACTGGTACGCAACAGCCTCGGAAAGAAAAAAGCAGCTGCACCCGCAGCACAGAAAGCTCCGGTAAATACCGAAAACGCAAAGCCTGCTGAGGAAAAGGCTCAGGCACCCGCAGGGGAAGCAAAGGCTCAGGAAACGAAAGTTTCCGAGGAGACCAAATCTACTGAGGAGACGAAAAAGAAGAAAAAGATTATTTTCGTTAGCAACCCTCAGAATTCCAAGATGCCCGGACAGCGTCAGGGCGGTCAGAGTGGACAGAGTGGACAGGGACAGAGAAATGCAGGCGGACAGCGTCCGAATCAGGGCGGCAGATACCAGAACAATGGTTACCAGAATAATTCCTACGGCAACCGTGTTCAGGCACAGGCTCCCGTACGTCCCATCAAGCCGCTGACCCCTCCGTCTCCCACTCCCAGCGTGGCAATGGTACCCGGCAACCGTGGACAGCAGCCTGCGAAAAAGCCTCAGACACAGGCACCGGTAAAGGAGCAGGCAGTACAGAATACTGCAGCCGCACAGGCACCTCAGGCAGCACAGCCTGCACAGAATGTGGCACCGACCAGACCGGCAGACAGACCTCAGAACGGTAACCGTGACAACCGCGATAACCGTCAGGGCGGTTACGGTCAGAATAATCGTGACAACCGTGGACAGAACGAGCGTGGCCAGGGCGGTTACAACCGTGACAACAGAGACGGCAATCGTGACAATCGTCAGGGTGGCTACGGACAGGGTAACCGTCAGGGCGGACAGAATGGTAACAGAGGAGGTATGGGCAATGGCAGACCTCAGGGAGGCGGATTTAACAGACAGGGTCGTCCGGGTATGGAAGGCGGTCAGGGTGATCGCCGCGGTAACGGCAATGGTGAGCGCAGTTACGGCAATAACGGCCGCGACCAAAGAGGCAATGGCGGATCGGGTAATCGATTCGGAGATAACAGACAGAATAAGGGCTTCGCTCCGGAACCTGCAGGCAAGGATCTTGAGAAGAAGCGCGAAGATGAAAAGAGACGTTTCAGCCAGGAGAAGGACAACAAGCGTTCCAAGAAGGACCATATCTACGAGGACGAGGACGCGCTGAAGAACAAGCCCGGACGTTTCATCAAGCCGGAAAAGAAGAAGGAAGAGGTACAGGAAGAGCAGATCAAGGTGATCGTGCTGCCGGAATCCATTACCATCAAAGAACTGGCTGAGAAGATGAAGTTACAGCCCGCAGCCATCATCAAGAAGCTGTTCCTGGAAGGTAAGATTGTAACCGTGAACCAGGAGATCTCCTATGAAGATGCAGAGAACATTGCCATGGAATATGACATTCTCTGTGAAAAAGAGGTCAAGGTAGATGTCATCGAAGAACTGTTGAAGGAAGATGAAGAGGACGAGGCAGATCTGGTGGAGAGACCTCCCGTAATCTGTGTTATGGGTCACGTTGACCATGGTAAGACTTCCCTGTTAGACGCTATCCGTAAGACCAACGTAACCGATCGTGAGGCAGGTGGTATCACCCAGCACATCGGTGCTTATACTGTAAATGTGGGAGACCGTAAGATCACCTTCTTAGATACTCCCGGACACGAAGCATTTACCGCCATGCGTATGCGTGGTGCCAATGCGACCGATATTGCTATCCTGGTAGTAGCAGCGGACGACGGCGTAATGCCCCAGACCGTAGAGGCAATCAACCATGCAAAGGCAGCAGGTGTGGAGATCATCGTAGCAGTGAACAAGATCGATAAGCCCTCAGCCAACATTGACCGTGTAAAACAGGAGCTGGCAGAGTACGAGCTGATCCCCGAGGATTGGGGCGGAAGTACCGTATTTGCACCGGTATCTGCGAAGAGCGGAGAAGGTATCGACCAGTTGCTTGACATGATCCTGCTGACCGCAGATATCATGGAACTCAAGGCCAACCCCAAGAGAAAAGCAAGAGGTCTGGTCATCGAGGCAGAGCTGGATAAGGGACGCGGTCCCGTGGCTACCGTACTGGTACAGAAAGGTACCCTGCATGTGGGAGATTTCATTTCCGCAGGCGTGGCACACGGTAAGGTAAGAGCCATGATCGATGATAAGGGACGCAGAGTAAAAGAAGCAGGACCGTCTACCCCTGTAGAAATCCTGGGCCTGTCCGATGTTCCCAGTGCAGGTGAAGTATTCCTGGCACATGATAATGATAAGACAGCAAAATCCTATGCGGAGACCTATCTGGCACAGAACAAGGAAAAGATGCTGGAAGAGACCAAGGGCAGAATGTCCCTGGATGATCTGTTCAGCCAGATTCAGGAGGGTAATCTGAAGGAACTGAACCTGATCGTCAAGGCTGACGTACAGGGTAGTGTCGAGGCTGTAAAACAGTCCCTGATGAAGCTGTCCAACGAAGAAGTAGTAGTTAAATGTATCCACGGCGGCGTAGGTGCCATCAATGAGTCCGACGTATCTTTGGCAAGTGCGTCCAACGCAATCATCATCGGATTCAACGTTCGTCCCGATGCGACTGCCAAGGCAACCGCAGAGAGAGAGGGCGTGGATGTACGTCTGTACAAGGTCATCTACCAGGCTATCGAGGATGTGGAAGCTGCCATGAAGGGTATGCTGGATCCCGTATACGAGGAGAAGGTTATCGGTCATGCAGAGGTTCGTCAGATCTTCAAGGCATCCGCTATCGGTAACATCGCAGGTTCCTATGTTCTGGACGGTGTGTTCCAGAGAGGCTGTAAGGTTCGTATCACCCGTGAGGGCGAGCAGATCTTCGAAGGCAACCTGGCTTCCTTGAAGAGATTCAAGGATGATGTGAAGGAAGTTAAGGCCGGATATGAGTGTGGTCTCGTATTCGAAGGCTTTGACAAGATGCAGGAGCTGGATATCGTAGAAGCATATATCATGGTGGAAGTACCACGGTAGGTTACTAGAACGCATCCGTTCGCAGATGCATTCCGCTTACCCACGCTTGCGCTCTGCAAAAAACGTAGCGGACACTAAGAATCTTCCTGCGCTTTGCTTGCAAGATTCAAGTGCCGACGTTTTTCAACGGGGTTACGCGAAACGCATTCTGTTCGCGGATGCTCGCCAAGACGTCTACGATACCCGCAGGAAAGAATTAAGAAGGAATAAGAATGAGAAAGAATAGTGTGAAAAATACCCGTATCAACGGGGAAGTACAGCGCGTTCTGGCAGAGATCATCCGGGGCGGTCTCAAGGACCCCCGGATCAGTCCCTGGACCAGTGTGGTCGCTGTGGAAGTGGCACCGGATCTGAAGAGCTGTAAGGCATGGATCAGCGTGCTGGGAGACGAGGAAGTCAGAAAGTCTACCCTGCAGGGACTGAAGAGCGCCGAAGGCTTTATCCGCAGAGAACTGGCTCGTACCATCAATCTGCGTAATACTCCGGATATCACTTTTGTGATGGATCAGTCCATTGAATACGGTGTCAATATGTCCCACAAGATCGATGAGGTCATTGCAGCGGATGAACAGGCACAGAAGCCGGAAAATGAAGTGGCGGAAGATACGGAAGAAACAGAGGAAGGTGACGAGTAATGGATTTGCGTGAAGAATGTCTGGGTGCGAAAAAGATCGGCATCAGCGGACATATTCGTCCGGATGGAGACTGTGTGGGTGTATGTCTTTCCTTACAGATGTATCTGAGTAAACTCCTTCCCGAAGCGGAAGTTACCGTATATCTGCAGAAGCCGTCCGAAGAGTTTTCCTATCTGAAGGGATACGATGAGATTCAGACCGAATGTCCCGTGCAGGAGCCTTTTGATGTGTATTTTGCGCTGGATTGCAGTGGGGATCGTCTGGGAGATGCGGAGACGTATTTCCAGAATGCGAAAAAGAAGATCAACATTGATCATCACATCAGCAATTCCGGTTGCGGTGCTGTGCATCTGGTCCGTCCGGAAGTGGGAAGTGCCTGTGAGGTGCTGTATCACATTATGGATGCGGAACTTATTGACAAGGATATTGCGGAAGCGCTGTATACCGGCATCATCCATGATACCGGTGTATTCCAGTATTCCAATACGACATCAGAGACGCTGCAGGCAGCAGCGTTTCTGATCTCCTTCGGATTCAATTTCCCGAAGCTGATCGAGGAAAGCTTTTATCAGAAGACCTATCTGCAGACCCAGATCATGGGCAGAGCTCTGATGGAGAGCATTCGTTTCATGGACGGACGCTGCATCGTGAGCATGGTGGACCGCAAGACCATGGAATTCTACAATGCGGTACCGGGAGATCTGGACGGCATTGTGAACCAGTTGCGCAATATCAAGGGCGTGGACTGTGCGATTTTCATGTATGAGACCAACGTACTGGAGTACAAGGTCAGCATGCGTTCCAATGAGAAAGTAGATGTGGCGAAGGTGGCATCTTTCTTCGGAGGCGGCGGACATGTACGTGCCGCAGGCTGCACTATGAGGGGAACCTTCCATGATTGTGTCAACAATTTGTCACTGCACATCGACAAACAACTGCGGGGAGAACAGGGTTAATGGACGGCATCATCAATGTATATAAGGAAGCGGGCTTTACCTCCCATGATGTGGTAGCCAAGCTTCGCGGGATCTGCCGGCAGAAAAAGATAGGGCACACAGGTACACTGGATCCACAGGCTACCGGTGTGCTTCCTGTATGTCTGGGGAATGCTACCAGAGCATGTGAAATGCTGACGGACAGGACCAAGGAATATGTGGCAGAACTTCTGCTGGGACAGATCACAGATACCCAGGATATCACGGGAACCGTTCTGGAAGAGCGGGAAGTGGCGGTGAGTGAAGCACAGGTACGTGAAGTGATCGCCGGTTTTGTCGGCGGCTATGACCAGATCCCACCCATGTATTCTGCACTGAAGGTCAATGGGAAAAAGCTCTATGAGCTGGCCAGAGCGGGCAAAGAAGTGGAACGGCAGGCAAGACATGTGGATCTGCCGGCGATTGAGATTCTGGAAATAAAGTTTCCCGTGGTAAAATTCCGCGTGGAATGTTCCAAGGGGACCTATATCCGCAGTCTCTGTGCCGATATTGGGGAAAAACTGTGCTGCGGCGGCACCATGCAGAGCCTCGTTCGCACCAGAGTCGGGGAATTCCGGCTGGCAGATGCCCTGACACTTGCACAGCTGCAGGAACTTCGGGACACGGAGAGGCTGGAGGAAGCACTGCTTCCCACAGACCGTATTTTTTCGGATTTTCCCATGTTGCATGTGGAGGAAAAGTGGCGGAAACTGATCGATAACGGGAATGCTTTTTATCCGGGACAGACTGTGGAACAGACCACACATCCGGCAGGAGAGTGGGTGCGCATCTACAGAGAGGATGACAGCTTTGTGGGCATTTATGTGTATGATGAAACGAAGGAATGGTACAAGCCCGTGAAGATCTTCCCAAGTAATACAGAAAGCAGGAAATAGACTTGGAAATCATTGCAGGAACAACAGACTTTTATCTGGAAAAAGATACAGCAGTAGCCATCGGTAAATTTGACGGAGTCCATCTGGGCCACAGGAGACTTTTGGAAGAGATTCTTGGTCGAAAAAAATACGGGCTGGCGGCGTGCGTGTTCACCTTTGAGCCTACACCGGCAGTGCTGTTCGGCCTGTCTGACGGTAAAGAACTGACCACCAGAGAGGAAAAAAGACGCCTGTTTGAACGTCTGGGAATCGACACTCTGATCGAGTTTCCTCTTACGAAGGAGACTGCAGCCACAGAGCCAGAGCGTTTTGCAACAGAGATTCTGGCCAAACAGATGAATACCCGGTTTGTGGCGGCAGGCGAGGATCTGTCTTTTGGCAAGAACGGCGCAGGAAATGCCGAACTTCTGGAGAGAATGGCGCCGCATCTGGGCTTTTGCGTCCAGACCATAGAGAAGATCGAAGTGAACGGCATCGAAGTCAGTTCCACTTACATCCGCAAGCTGGTGGAAGAGGGCCGGATGGAAGAGGCCGAAGAGATGCTGGGAATGCCTTATACACTGGTGGGAGCAGTGGAGCATGGCAATCATATCGGACATACCCTGGGATTTCCAACGGTGAATCTGCTGCCTCCCGCAGGCAAACTTCTGCCACCCAACGGAGTTTACTATGCGGCGGTGCGCCATAATGGAAAGGTCTATAAGGCCATCAGCAATGTGGGAACCAAACCCACGGTTTCTTCTGAAAAAGTGATGGGGGTGGAATCTTATCTGTATGATTTTGACCAGGACATCTACGGGCAGGAGATCGAGGTGGCTTTGAAAAGATTTCGGCGCCCGGAACGCAGATTTGGATCGCTGGAAGAACTTAAGGAGCAGCTGGACCGGGATATTGCGGATGGCCGAAATGCGTAGGAAAAACAGCTGTTTTACGCAAACACGGTAGAAATTGCGTAAAGTTTTGTAAAGAAAAGTAAAAGAAAAGTAAAATTTACATTGCAAGTTTTTATTCTATCTCGTAAAATATATTTTGGATTGTTTATATAAGAATAAATTTGAAAATTATTGTTTTGGTTTTTCGGAAGAGAATCAAGAGAGATTGAGGGATTAAAAATGAGCTTTGGAACAATATTGACAATGGCAGGAGGTCTGGGACTGTTTCTATTCGGAATGGAGTTGATGAGCGATTCCATTGAGAAGGTAGCAGGTGCCAGACTTCGTCGTATTCTGGAAATCTTTACCACGAACCGTTTCATGGGTATGATCGTCGGTATTATTTTTACCGGTATCATCCAGTCCTCTTCGGCATGTACGGTTATGGTCGTCAGCTTCGTTAACTCTGGTCTGATGAATCTGTATCAGGCGGCGGGCGTTATCCTCGGTGCAAACATCGGTACTACCATTACTTCACAGCTGGTATCTTTTAATTTATCCAAAATAGCACCGCTGATCCTGCTGGTGGGTGTGGTCGTGATGATGTTTACGAAGAAGGAAAAGGTCCGTAAGGTGGCGGAAGTGGTCGTTGGTTTCGGTATCCTGTTCGTAGGCCTGAGCACCATGTCCCAGGCTATGGCGAACATGAAGAATGAGCCACAAGTGGTCAATCTGCTGATGTCTCTGAAGAACCCGTTCTTAGCCACATTGATGGGATTTGCTCTGACAGCCATTATCCAGAGTTCGTCCGTAACGGTCAGCATTGTGTTGTTGCTGGCTAATCAGGATCTGCTGCCGTTACCTATTACACTGTACATTATCCTGGGATGTAATATCGGTGCCAGCGCTACCGCAATGTTAGCTTCCATGACCGGTAAAAAGGACGCAAAGAGAGCAGCACTGATACATCTGCTGTTCAATATTATCGGTACGGTTATTATTTACATTGCCCTGTTTGTGGCAGGAGACCAGATCGTGGAATTGATCAAGTCCATTTCCGCAGATAACGGTCGATTCGTAGCAAATGCACATACGCTGATCAAGATTGCACAGGTAATTATGCTGTTCCCGTTCACCGGCTGGCTGGTCAAGATGACTTACCTGATCGTACCCGGCGAGGATCAGAAGGTTGGTTACAGAGAGAGCTATCAGTTAAAATACATCGGCGACAAAGTGGTGTTCAACCCCGCCACTGCAGTGGTAGAAGTTATCAAGGAGCTGGAGCGTATGGCTTCTCTGGCAGAGGAGAACTTAAACCGTGCCATGAATGCCCTGATCACGTTGGATGAAGAGGACATCGAGGAAGTCTACGAGGTAGAGAAAAATATCAATTTCCTGAACCATGCCATCACGGATTATCTGGTGAAGATCAACCAGACCACACTGCCCATCGAGGATTTGAACAGTCTGGGTGCCCTGTTCCATGTGGTGAACGATATCGAGCGTATCGGTGACCATGCGGAGAACGTGGCGGATGCTGCCAGACAGCGTAAGGAAGAAGGCGTTTCCATCAGTAAGGAAGCCCAGAAGGAACTGGGAGATATGCTGGAAATGGTCAACAAGATCATCCGTTATGCTGTAGAAATGTTCGCCAAGAGCGATGAATCCCATATGCAGGAGATCGTTACTCTGGAGGATCAGGTAGACGAGAAGGAACGCGAACTGCAGAAGAAACATGTAGAGCGTCTGACCAAGGGAGAGTGTTCTCCCGAAGCCGGCATGATCTTCTCCGATATCGTATCCGGACTGGAGAGAGTAGCAGACCATGCCACCAATATCGCTTTTGCCATTACCACAGAAGAGGATGCCGAAGACGGCGATATCAAACGGTAATTAACTGGAAAGTTACGCGAGCAATGAGCCGCGCATAGGCATAGTGAAGACAGCGATGGG
>ERZ506753.1804-NODE-1804-length-11835-cov-4.167997_pt1 | contig 11835 bp, 8 predicted proteins | sample MGYA00513044_ERZ506753 | MGnify/ENA metagenome assembly ERZ506753 | reverse complement strand
AAGGTCTTCTTTTAATCCTGGAGTGATTTTAGCAAGGATAGCATCAACAGCTTCCTGTGTCATTTTTCCTTTTTCTACAAGTCTTGCATAACCTTTCTGGATTTTGGCTTTTCCGCCGTCAGCCCATTCCTGCTTAATATCGCAGAGAGCTACCTCATATCCTTCTACCTGGGCAAATGCTTTTGCAATACCCTGTCCCATGGTTCCTGCACCAATAACACCAACTTTCATGTTAGTACCTCCTGAATTTATTCTGAATTTTTAATATGTAATGGAAACGCCCGGAAAAGCAGTCACCCGCTTTCCGGACAGTTTTATCTGAATTAATTATCTCTCAACGATTGTAGAGCATCCCATTCCGCCACCGATACATAATGTAGCAAGACCTCTGTGGGAATCTCTCTTCTGCATCTCATGTAATAATGTTACAAGGATACGGCATCCGGAAGCTCCTACTGGATGTCCAAGTGCGATTGCACCACCGTTAACGTTAACTTTGGACATATCGAAATGTAAATCTCTTGCAACTGCGATAGACTGAGCTGCGAAAGCTTCGTTTGCTTCGATCAGATCCATATCATCTACAGAAAGCCCTGTCTTAGCCATTACTTTATTCGTAGCTGCAACCGGTCCGACACCCATGATAGATGGATCTACTCCGCCGAGTGCTCCTGCTACCCATGTTGCCATCGGTGTAACGCCGAGCTCTTTTGCTTTTTCTTCACTCATAACAACGATTGCTGCTGCTCCGTCATTGATGCTGGAAGCATTTGCTGCTGTTACAATACCATCTTTTTTGAATGCCGGACGAAGTCTTGCGATTCCTTCTGCTGTTGTTCCCGGACGCGGTCCTTCATCTGTATCAACTACGATGGTTTCTTTTTTCTTCTTCACTTCTACAGGAACAATCTCATCTTTGAATTTTCCTGCTTCGATTGCTGCGCAGGCTTTCTGCTGGCTTGCTGCTGCAAATTCATCAAGCTGTTCTCTTGTGAGTCCCCACTGTTCTGCTACATTCTCAGCAGTGATTCCCATGTGATAGTCATTGAATGCATCCCAAAGTGCGTCATTTACCATTGTATCGATCATCGGTGCATTACCCATTCTGTATCCATAACGTGCGTTTTTCAGTGCATATGGAGCCATAGACATATTTTCCATACCGCCTGCTACAACGATATCAGCATCTCCTGCCTGGATCATCTGTGCAGCCATGTTCACACAGTTAAGTCCGGATCCGCAAACAACGTTAACCGTAACTGCCGGTGTCTCGACCGGAAGACCTGCTTTTAAAGAAGCCTGACGTGCAACGTTCTGTCCAAGACCTGCCTGGATTACACAACCCATATATACATGATCAACCTGTTCCGGAGCAACACCTGCTCTATTTAAAGCTTCTTTGATAACGATAGATCCTAATTCCGGTGCCGGAGTTGTAGAAAGAGCTCCACCCATACTTCCGATTGCTGTACGACACGCACCTGCTAACACGATTTTCTTTGCCATCACTTTTTCCTCCTTTTACATCTTAATGGTAAGTATCACTTCTTATTAAATATATACTGTTTTACTTTCCGTTTTTAAGATTTTCGCAAGGGACTTTTTTGTCCTCTTTTTTTAATATACTACCCATTTCCCGTTCTGTCAAATATTTATCAATCATTTTTTATCATTTAATTTTCTTTTAACATTTTCACTAACATTTTTTCACAATACATCTGCATTATTCGTCATTTCCAACACACCACTTTTATATTGACCTTTCCCAGATATGGTGCTACACTTAAGATTGTTAAAAATTATTCAACCAGAATACTATAATTAAATTATGAATGAGAAGGTGTGAAAATGAGCAAAAGTTTTGAAGAATTAATCTCAAAAGCAAATCAAAAAACCTTAAAGAAAGTCTCTGTTTCCAACGCACAGGATGAGCCGGTACTGCAGGCTGTCAAAGCTGCAAAAGAGCAAAATATCGCAACAGCCATCCTTGTCGGTGATGAAGCCAAGATCCGCGAGATTGCCGCTTCTATTGATATGGATCTGACAGATTTCGAGATCATCAATGAGCCTGATACCGAAGCAGCTGCATTAAAGGCTGTTGAGCTTGTACACAACGGCAAAGCTGATATCCTTTTAAAAGGATTGCTTGAAACAAAGACATTCTTAAAGAGCGTATTGAATAAAGAAGTCGGACTTCGTACCGGAAAGATGCTTTCCCATGTATGTGTATTTGAGATTGAAGGCATTAACCGTCTTCTGTTCTTCACAGACGTAGCTTTCAATACATATCCAACCCTTGCAGATAAAGTCAATATCATCAACAATGCAGTAGAAGTCGCACATGCATGTGGCATCGAATGCCCGAAGGTTGCTCCTCTATGTGCAGTTGAGACAGTGAATCCAAAGATGCAGCCAACAGTCGATGCCGATAATCTCACCAAGATGTACGAGGGTGGCGATTTCAAAGGATGCCAGATCTACGGACCACTTTCCATGGATCTTGCGATCGATCCGGAAGCAGCTGTTCACAAAGGTGTGACTAATCCAGTAGCCGGACATGCTGATATTCTCCTCTTCCCGAATATCGATGCAGGAAATATCACATATAAGATTCTTGTCCGCACTGCAAAGGTCAAGATCGGTAACGTACTTGTCGGAACAAGCGCTCCGGTTGTACTTACATCACGTTCTGATGATTTCCAGACAAAACTGAATTCTATCGCTCTTGCGACCGTAATCGCAGGATCGATCACAGACTAAGGAGGATCTTTTTATGAGCTATAAAATTTTAGTAATCAACCCGGGATCTACTTCTACCAAGATCGGTGTGTACGAAGACGAAACTTTGTTATTCGAAGAAACACTCCGTCATTCCACCGAAGAGATTGCAAAATATGCAACCATCGTTGACCAGAAAGATTTCCGTAAAGAACTGATCGTAGATATTCTCGCAAAGAACAGCTTCGACATCAAATCTCTGAATGTTGTAGTAGGACGAGGCGGACTTTTAAAACCGATCCCAGGTGGAACCTATCCAGTATCTGACGCACTTCTTGCTGACTTAAAAGCAGGTGTGCAAGGACAGCATGCATCGAACCTTGGAGGCATCCTTGCCCGCGAAATCGGTGATGAGATCGGAGTTCCTTCTTACATTGTTGACCCGGTTGTTGTCGATGAGATGGAACCTGTTGCAAGATATTCCGGAATCCCGGAACTTCCGCGTATCAGTATCTTCCACGCACTGAACCAGAAAGCAGTTGCCAAACGCTACGCCAAAGAACAGAGTGTATCTTATGACTCCCTGAACCTGGTCGTTGTACATATGGGCGGCGGTGTATCTGTCGGTGCTCATAAAAATGGCAAAGTTGTCGATGTCAACAACACGCTTGACGGAGACGGACCTTTCTCACCGGAACGTTCCGGCGGTGTACCGGCAGGCGCACTCGTAAAAATGTGTTTCTCCGGTCAGTACACACAGGCTGAAGTATATAAAAAGATCAACGGGAAAGGCGGTCTCAACGGATACCTTGGAACCAACAACATGCGCGACGTTGCAGAACGTGCCTTTGAAAAGGGTGACAAAGAAGCAGCCGGTGTATTCCACGCATTCACTTACCAGGTTGCCAAAGAAGTCGGCGCCATGGCAGCCGTACTTAACGGCAAAGTAGACCAAATCCTTCTCACCGGCGGTATCGCATACAGCGATTATGTAACATCCGAGATCAAGGAAAAAGTCGGATTCATCGCCCCAATCACCGTCTACCCGGGTGAAGATGAACTCCTCGCCCTCGCTCAAGGCGCTCTCCGTGTATTAAACGGCGAAGAAAAACCTCTGGTATATTAATTTTTTTCCAAAGCCCTAAAACATGCAAAACGCATATATCTCATCGTAGAAAAAAGTCTGGCACACCTCGCCAGACTTTTTTAGTTACTACGCTTTTATTTAATAATTTCAATAGCTTCGAGGGACAAATTGGGCAAAAGATAATGCGTCTATTCGTCTTTTATGCAATGGAGATGAAACTCAAAAATCGTGGAAGCCTCTGCTGAACACGATTTTCGCTTTAGAGGGTTCATCGGAATGGTTTGCACAACTAGAATAGACGCATTATCTTTTGCCCAATTTGTCAACACAACCTAAATTATTCAAAAAAAGAGCAGACACTAAAAAAGTATCCACCCTTTTTTTCTATCCCTAATCTCTTTTAACTACAGCAGAGCATCCCATTCCGCCACCAACACAAAGTGTTGCAAGTCCTGTATGTACATCTTCTTTCTGCATCTCATACAACAAGCTTACAAGGATTCTTGCACCTGAGCAGCCAACCGGATGTCCGAGAGCAATTGCTCCACCATTGACATTCAGCTTACTAAGGTCAAATCCAAGATCTTTTCCAACTGCTACTGACTGTGCTGCAAATGCTTCGTTTGCTTCGATCAGATCAAAATCTCCGATCTCCATTCCCAGCTTCTTCATAACCTTACGTGTTGAATAAACCGGTCCGATTCCCATGATTGCCGGATCACATCCTGCGAGTTCTCCGCCGATCCATGTTGCCATAGGTGTTACGCCAAGCTCTTTTGCTTTTTCTTCGCTCATAACGATAAGTGCAGCTGCACCATCATTGATTCCGGATGCGTTACCTGCTGTAACCATACCGTCTTTCTTAAATGCAGGACGAAGTTTTGCAAGACCTTCTTTTGTGATTCCTTTACGAGGACCTTCATCTGTATCTACAAGAATCGTTTCTTTTTTCTTCTTCACTTCGACCGGAACAATCTCGTCTTTAAATTTACCTTCTGCCATTGCTTTTTCACATTTGTTCTGAGACCATGCTGCAAATTCATCCAGTTCTTCTCTTGTAAGTCCCCACTGTTCGCAGATATTTTCTGCTGTGATTCCCATGTGATAATTATGGAATGCATCGGTCAGACCATCCTTGATCATAGCATCTTCGATTGTCGCATTTCCCATACGATATCCATAACGTCCGTTTCTCAACATGTACGGAGCCATTGTCATATTTTCCATACCACCTGCAACGATGATATCTGCATCTCCAGCTGCGATCAGCTTCGCTGCAAGGTTTACACAGTGAAGACCGGATCCACAAAGTACGTTGATAGTTGTTGCCGGTACTTCATTCGGGATTCCTGCATATACAGCTGCCTGACGTGCCGGGTTCTGTCCGTTGCCTGCCTGGATAACATTTCCCATATACACTTCGTCAACCTGATCCGGAGAAACGCCCGCTCTTTTGAGAGCTTCTTTGATTACGATCGTTCCAAGTTCTACAGCCGATGTATTTGCAAACTGTCCGCCCATTACACCGATTGCTGTACGACATGCTCCTGCTAAAACAACTTTTCTTGCCATGATAAAAATCCTCCTTTATTTTGTAAATCACCTGATGTTTTTATTATAATCCTCTAAAAAACAGAATTCAATAGATGCTTGATATTTTTTTAACATTTTTTATATTCTATTCCAGGTACATGCCTCAATTCGATTGAGCGATTTCTTGATAAATGTTAAACTTTTCTCGGTATTTATACTTATTGACATTCACATCATTATTATGTTTTTTCAAAAAAACAATTTTGTCATTGACATTTATATAGCAATTTGTTAAATTAAAGTTGCTCATATGACTGACGGAAGTGGAATGAACCACAGGGAAATATGAGGATTTGATTATTTAGCCGACCGTCTGGGCGATTCAGCTCAGATGCCGGCTTTTTTTACGCATTTTTATAAGATTATCATAAATCAGGGCTATATAAAAGGCGTAAACATCCATCGGTTCTTCTAGCTGAACCTTTTCATATGTCTGGAATTTGCCAGAACTTTCCGGGCATAAACCGCAGCAACACAGTGTATAATAACCGGGTCATAGGTACTATGGCTCACCCACAAGAAGGAGGAATAACCAAATGATGCAGAAAGAACAATGGCAGGGATTTGAAGGAAGACTCTGGAAAGAAGAAATCAATGTTCGTGATTTTATCCAGAACAACTACACACCTTACGAGGGAGATTCTTCATTCCTTGCAGACCCGACCGAAGCAACAAACCAGCTCTGGGGCAAGCTTCAGGAACTCCAGAAAGAAGAACGTGCAAAAGGCGGCGTTCTGGATATGGAAACAGAAGTGGTATCTTCTCTTACCGCTTACGGTCCAGGTTATATCTGCGAAGAACTGAAAGATAAAGAACAGGTTGTGGGTCTTCAGACTGACAAACCTTTAAAACGTGCATTTATGCCGTTCGGTGGAATCAAAATGGCTGAGGAAGCATGCAAAACTTACGGATATGAACCAAACCCGAAATTTCATAAAATCTTTACAGATTATCATAAAACACATAACCAGGCAGTATTTGATGCCTACACACCGGAAATGAAAAAAGCACGTCACGCAAAAATCCTTACCGGTCTTCCGGATACTTACGGAAGAGGACGTATCGTCGGCGATTACCGCCGTGTTGCCCTCTACGGAATCGATCTTCTGATCGCCATGAAGCAGGATGACCTTGCAAACTGCGGATATGGCTCTATGCGTGACAACGTGATCCGGCAAAGAGAAGAGCTTGCAGAACAGATCCGCGCCCTCAAAGGCATGAAAGAAATGGCTGCTGCCTATGGATTCGATATCTCCGAACCGGCTAAGAACGCAAAAGAAGCATTCCAGTGGCTGTACTTCGGATACCTTGCAGCAATCAAGACTCAGAACGGAGCTGCCATGAGTGTCGGACGTATATCTACCTTCCTTGATATCTACATCAAGAGAGATATGGAAGCAGGAATCCTTACCGAAGAAGAAGCTCAGGAATTAGTTGACCATATGACAATGAAATTCCGTATGGTTAAGTTCGCACGTATCCCATCTTACAACCAGCTCTTCTCTGGTGACCCGGTTTGGGCTACACTGGAAGTCGGCGGAATGGGACAGGACGGACGTTCTATGGTAACAAAGACAGACTACCGTTTCCTGCACACCCTGGAAAACATGGGGCCTTCTCCGGAACCGAACCTGACTGTGCTTTACACAGAACGTCTTCCGAAGAACTTCAAGGACTACGCTTCACATATTTCTATTGAAACAAGTTCTATCCAGTACGAAAATGATGATGCAATGCGTCCGGTATGGGGCGATGACTATTCTATCTGCTGCTGCGTATCTGCAACACAGACAGGTAAAGAAATGCAGTTTTTCGGAGCAAGAGCAAACCTTGCAAAATGCCTTCTTTACGCGATCAACGGTGGTGTCGACTGCAAGTCAAAAGATCAGGTAGGACCGGCTTACACACCGATCACTTCTGAATACCTTGATTATGATGAAGTAATGGCTAAATACGACAAGATGATGGACTGGCTCGCTGGACTGTATGTAAACGTACTGAACCTGATCCAGTACATGCATGACAAATACTACTATGAAGCATCTCAGATGGCACTGATCGATACCGATGTACGTCGTACATTTGCAACAGGTATCGCAGGATTCTCTCATGTAGTTGACTCCTTAAGTGCGATCAAATATGCAAAAGTGAAAACAATCCGTGACGAAAACGGACTCGTTGTAGATTTCGAGACAACCGGTGATTTCCCGAAATACGGAAATGATGATGACCGCGCAGATGATATCGCAGTATGGCTTCTTCAGACATTTATGAAGAAACTGAAAAAGCATCACACCTACCGTGAATCCGAACCTACAACTTCTATCCTTACCATTACCTCAAACGTTGTATATGGAAAAGCTACCGGTGCTCTTCCGGACGGAAGAAAAGCAGGCGCACCGCTTTCACCTGGAGCAAACCCAAGCTACGGTGCAGAACAGAACGGACTTCTTGCTTCCCTGAACTCCGTTGCCAAGCTGCCTTACGAATGGGCACTTGACGGAATCTCTAACACCCAGACCATCAACCCGGATGCAATCGGACATACTCCGGAGGAGCGCATTAACAACCTGGTAAATGTTATGGACGGATACTTCTCTCAGGGTGCTCACCATCTGAACGTCAACGTATTCGGAACAGAAAAACTTCTTGACGCTATGGAACATCCGGAAAAAAAAGAATACGCAAACTTTACGATCCGTGTATCAGGATATGCGGTTAAGTTTATCGACCTTACACGCGAACAGCAGCTCGATGTGATCGCAAGAACCTGCCACGATCGTATGTAATTACCGAACTTACACTCTTTTGCCAAACATATCGTTATGCTGGAAGTCATGCATTTTAAAATGCATGACTTTCGGTACATACAGAGATGCTGCTGGCAGCTTTTCCTGCATACTAAGGCATTTAAAAGACTCTGCCTGATCCGCAGTTTTCCAATCACACAATGAAAAAGGAGATTTTCATATGACTCAAATCAAAGGACTTATTCACTCTACAGAAAGCTTTGGTTCTGTTGACGGACCTGGGGTACGTTTTATTATATTTGTTCAGGGATGTCCACTGAGATGTCAGTTCTGCCATAACCCTGACACCTGGAATATGACAGATAAAAACGGCGCCACCTGGCGCAGTGCCGATGAGCTTCTTGCGCAGGCTCTGCGTTACCGCACTTACTGGAAAAATGGCGGTGGAATCACAGTAAGTGGCGGAGAACCTCTCCTTCAGATTGATTTTCTGTTGGATCTTTTCAAAAAAGCAAAGGCAAAAGGTATTCACACAACGATTGATACTGCAGGCGGTCCTTTTACCAGAGAAGAACCATTTTTCTCCAAATTCCAGGAGCTGATGCAGTATACCGATCTTCTTCTTGTTGATATCAAGCATATCGATGAAAAATCTCACAAAGAGCTGACCGGAAAAACAAATAAAAACATTCTGGATATGATCCGCTTTCTCTCCGATATCAAAAAACCTGTCTGGATCCGCCATGTACTCGTACCGGAGCGCAGCGACTATGATGAATACTTAAACCGGTTAAATGATTTTATCCAGACACTTGATAATGTAGAAAGAGTAGAAATCCTGCCTTATCACACACTTGGTGCCTACAAATGGAAAGAGCTGGGACTTGATTATCCCCTCGAAGGGATCAATCCACCTTCGAGAGAACGTGTGGAAAATGCAAAGAAGATCCTGCACTGTTCGTAAAAGTTACTGTTCACAGTACCTGTGACCAGCAACGCATAAGACACATTTTAAAAAAATAGATGACAGCTTTCTCTTCATATTTTACCTGTAATGTGCTATGATTGGTGTAGTGTATTTAAGAGAGGAGCATTATAGCAATGAACGAAAGAATGGAACGCGTATTGGAAAAAATGAGAAAAAAAGGAATCGATCAGTTACTTGTATCTGATCCACTCAGCATCCGCTTCTTAACAGGCATCACGGTAAATCCTGGGGAAAGATTATATGCCCTGTTGCTTCGTACAAGCGGAAAGCACACGATTTTCCTGAACTATCTGTATTATGTTTCCAATACAGGTTTTGAAGAAGTATGGTTCAGCGATATGGACGATCAGATTGGTGTTCTGACCAGGCATATCGACACCAAAGGCGTACTCGGTATCGATAAAGTATTTCCGGCACGTTTTCTTATTCCGCTTCAGGAGCGCTGCCCTGAGCTGAAGACCGTATGGGGATCTGACTGTGTAGATGGTGTCCGCGCAGTAAAGAATGCCGAAGAAATTGAAATCATGAAACATTCTACAGAAATCAATGATCTGGTAATGGAACGAGCTGCTGCTTATATCAAAGAAGGTATGACCGAAAAGCAGATTGCTGATTTTATCGATGCAGAATACCTCAAAGAAGGTGCGAGTGGTGTAAGCTTTGATACCATCGTATGTTTCGGTGCGAATGCAGCTGACCAGCATCATACACCAAGTGAGACAAGAACCTTAAAAGCCGGTGAATGTATCCTGATCGATATGGGCTGCGTATGGCATGGATATTGTTCAGATATGACAAGAACTTTCTACTGCAAGAGCGTAGATGATGAGCAGGCTAACATTCATGATATTGTCCGCACTGCTGTCGAAAAGGCAGAAGCTGCGATCAAGCCGGGAGCACGTTTCTGTGATATTGATGCACAGGCAAGAGACTACATCGACGAAAAAGGCTACAGCGAATACTGGAAGATCCGCCTTGGACACTTCATCGGACAGGAAGACCATGAATATGGCGATGTCAGCCCGATCAATAAAAATGTGGCTGAACCTGGTATGATCTTCTCCATCGAGCCTGGTATCTATATTGAAGGCAAGTACGGCGTCCGTATAGAAGACCTCGTTCTGGTAACAGAGGATGGACATGAAGTTCTGAATAAGGTAGAAAAGAAATACCGGATTGTTGGGTAATTAAGTATATGACAAAAAGAAACGCAGTTTGAATATCCACACTGCGTTTCTTTCTTTTTACTCTGTTTTAATATCAACAACTTCATAGACAGACGCTACATCTTCCTGATAATCCATTAATAATACCAAATCGTATTTATTAGTAAATGAATCATCATTTCTTTTTCCTTCTACTGTTACTTTAGCTTCCACATACCCAATAGTTCTTTCATTATATAAAGCTTCACTTGCTTTTTTAATTTCTACTGTAATATTATCTGTCTGAATTTTACTATCTTTATAAAATTCTTCCCTCTGCTGCTTTATTTTTTCTCTTTCTTTATCTGATGTAATAATTTCATATAACTTTTCATCTGTTACTTTTTTTGTATCATCGGAAAAGCTATCATCAATTCCTATAGTTGCTTTAGCCCAGTTTTGAATTCCTTCTTCTATTTTTTGTTTTGAATCATCTGGAATTTCTTTATCTGTTTTTTCAATTTTATCATAAAAACTTTTCGTATCATTATTGATTGTTATTTCGAATTTTTTGTCTTTTTTTTCACTTTTTTTACTTCCGCAGCCAAAAATGGTCATGATACTTAAACAAATTACTGCACCTATTATTAATCTTTTTTTCATTTTCTTTTCCTTAATATAATTGCCAGAAGCATCTTTTCCGACACCTCTGGCAATTAAGTATTACCTTATTTTACTTAAGACTGTTCTTATTAACGAACGTGTCTTTTTCTGCAAATTACAGTAACAATTGCAGCTGCACAAATAGCCATTACAAGAATGTTCATTACTACATGAGCTGAATCTCCTGTCTGAGGTGTTTCTGCATTTTCTGCTTTCTTCTCAGCTTTTTTAGCTTTGTTTGCTGTTTTATCTGCTTTTGTGTTGTCAACTTTGCTGTTATTTTTGTCATCAGCTTTGTTGTCATCTTTTTTAGTATCATCTGGTGTTGTCGGCTCAGTCGGATCTGTTGGCTCAACTGGATCTACTGGATCAACTGGATCAACTGGATCAACTGGGTCTACAGACTGAATCTTTTCTACGATCATTGTATGTCCACCAGTTGCTCCAAATGGAACCTGAATGTTTGTTACCTGATCTACACCTTCTGCAAGCTGATAGCCTTCTGGAAGCTGGAAGTCTTCTCCAAGCATGAATGTCCATGCTTCGCCTTCTCCACCTACTGCTGTTGTGGATACAGTCTTAGTATCAACAACTTCTCCATCAACTGTTTCAAATGTGATAGTTAAAACTGTTCCTACTGTTTCTGCTGGGATCGGTTCTACGATCATTGTGTGTCCACCAATTGCTCCAAACGGAATCTGGATGTTTGTTACCTGGTCAACACCTGTTGCAAGCTGGTAACCTTCCGGAAGCTGGAAGTCTGTTCCAAGCATGAATGTCCATGCTTCGCCTTCTCCACCTACTGCTGTTGTGGATGCTGTTGTTTCTCCAACTTTTTCTCCATAGACTGTTTCAAATGTTACATTTAATACTGTCTCTACGGTTTCTGAA
>ERZ506753.1793-NODE-1793-length-11896-cov-4.456127_pt1 | contig 11896 bp, 9 predicted proteins | sample MGYA00513044_ERZ506753 | MGnify/ENA metagenome assembly ERZ506753 | reverse complement strand
TTTATCTTTTAAATTATCATTTCCTGCATACGAAAGCTTATAATTGCTTCCATCTGTTTCTATATCGTAACCACTTAAATCTGTATTGAAATTTATTTTTACATTTGTATGGAATTTAGTATTTGCATTATAATCGCTGTCTTTTCTCAAGCCTAAATCATAGCTGTAATTTCCAGTCTTTTTAATATTAATATTATAGTAACTAACTATCTTCTCTGCCGCTAATACTGTACACGGAATTAATATCATTGCTAATATTACCGCAGCCGCAATCCTGTCATATTTTATTGTAAATACCCTCTTAATACTTCTTATTGAACTTATTTTTCTATTATTATTTAAATTTTTTATTACAGTATTTTCTTTGCCTGTTGCTTTATGTTCATTTACACTTTCCAGACTTCTAAGAAATTCTTCTTTTCTATTCTTGTAACTATCTGAAAATTCGTGTACATAATCACTGTAAGTATCCAATTCATCTATAAGCAGATTATCTTTAACATTCTGATTATCACTTTTTTTATTATTGGTAAAAATGTTTTTGTTATCAGTCATCTTATATCCTCCGTTACATTTTCTAACTTTTCCGCAAGATATTTTCTAGCTCTTTCCATCTGTTTTCTTATTGTTGCGCTATCTTTTCCTAATATATCCGCTATTTCCGTCATCTTTAATTCATAGCCATATCTCATTGTAATAATCTTACGCAGATAATCAGAAATATCAGACATTGCACTATCAAGTGCATCAAGCTTATATAATGTTACAAGCTGCCTTTCTACTATATTGGCAGGGTCTGTATCCTCGCTCATAGTATCTTCAATGTTCTCACTGTATGTTGATATTTTTTGATTTTTTCTATATATATCTATAGCTGTGTTTTTTACTATCTTTGTTATAAATACTTTCGTTCTCTTAGAGCCAACTTCTTCTATATCATCAAGATAAGAATATATCTTTAAAAATGTATCCTGTGTTACATCTTCTGCCTGCTCAACATTATTCAATATTGAATAAGCAATGGCATAGACGGCTGACTCATAAAGGGAATATAATTGCTCCATTTTAGCTTTTTTATTTATTTCCATCTTTTTCCTTAAGTTTCATATGTAATCAACGTATAAGTTTCTCTTTATTAATATAACGAAATCAATATTAAAACGTGACATTTTTTGATATTAAATTTATTATCCAATTTCCAAAAGCACACTGCACATAAAAAATCCACAGCCGGAAATCAAATTTCCAACTGTGGACGTTTTTATTATGCTCAAATTAATATATTTTCTTTCCTTTGCTCACAAATTCTCATTGCCACGCTCTTAGTTATTCTTTTCCTGATACTCAAGTGCCGCACCAATGAATCCTCTGAATAATGGATGTGGTCTGTTAGGTCTTGACTTTAATTCTGGATGAGCCTGTGTTGCTATGAACCAAGGATGATCCTTTATCTCGACCATCTCAACGATTCTTCCGTCTGGTGAGATACCTGAAAGCTGCATACCATTTTCAACAAGAACTTTTCTGTAGTCATTATTTACTTCATATCTGTGTCTGTGTCTTTCATGGATAGTTTCCTCTCCATATAACTGATATGCCTTAGAATCCTTGGCAAGCACGCAAGGGTATGAACCAAGTCTTAAAGTTCCACCGATATCGTCAATACCTTCCTGATCTGGCATAAGATGGATAACAGGATGTGTTGTATCTGGCTTTAACTCTACACTGTGTGCATCATCATATCCGATGACATCTCTTGCGAACTCAACAATAGATAGCTGCATACCAAGGCAAAGACCAAGGAATGGAATATTATTCTCTCTTGCATATCTTATAGCCTGTATCTTGCCTTCTATACCACGGTCACCGAAGCCTCCTGGCACAAGAATACCTGATACATCTGAAAGAATCTGGGCCGCATTATCTGCTGTAACTGTCTCTGAATCCACCCACTTGATAGTTACATCACATGAGTTAGCTACGCCGCCATGCTTAAGTGCTTCAACAACTGAAATATATGCATCATGAAGCTGGATATACTTGCCAACAAGTGCAACTGTAACCTTCTTTGTTGGATTCTTCCATGCCTTACACATAGCTCTCCATTCATCAAGATCTGGTTCTGGGCACTCAAGCTCAAGGCACTCACATGCTACCTGTGCAAGATGCTCTTCTTCCATAGCAAGTGGTGCATCATAGAGGATCTCAACATCAAGATTCTGTAATACATGTGACTTAGGCACATTACAGAATAATGCAATCTTATCCTTGATACCTGGTTCAAGTGGATGCTCTGTACGGCACACAAGGATATCTGGCTGTATTCCCATTCCCTGCAGCTCCTTAACGCTTGCCTGTGTTGGCTTAGTCTTCATTTCACCTGATGCCTTAAGATATGGGATAAGTGTTACATGGATAAGTATAGCATTCTCACGGCCTACCTCACGCTGGAACTGTCTTATAGCCTCAAGGAATGGCTGTGACTCGATATCACCTACAGTTCCACCTACCTCGATAATAGCAATCTTAGTTTCATCTGTTGAGTAATCTCTGTAAAAGCGGCTCTTTATCTCGTTAGTGATATGTGGGATAACCTGTACTGTTCCCCCACCAAAGTCTCCTCTACGTTCCTTCTGGAGCACTGACCAGTATACCTTACCTGTTGTAACGTTAGAATTTTTGTTAAGGCTCTCATCTATGAATCTTTCATAATGTCCAAGGTCAAGATCTGTTTCTGCACCATCATCTGTTACGAATACTTCACCATGCTGTATAGGGTTCATAGTACCTGGATCAATGTTTATATATGGATCAAACTTCTGCATAGTCACTTTGAATCCACGTGCTTTTAATAATCTTCCTAATGATGCTGCTGTTATACCTTTTCCAAGTCCTGAAACAACACCGCCTGTTACAAATACATACTTTACAGCCATTTTTCCTCCTGTCTGCCATATGGCACGTCCGTTTATCATAATATGATACCTGTGTGAACCACTCTGCAGTTCACATAAACCACGAAAAAACAAATATCCGGCAGTACACATATTACTACCGGCTACTTCTTCGTCGCAAAATTTTTTCTACATTATACAGTCATTTTTTTTTAATTTCTACCCCTTTTTTAATAAAAAAACTATAGATTTTAATTTTATAACAATCGTTAGTTTTTAATGTATTCCATGGCAGATATAACGTACTTTTGCTTAATAATATTAAGTTCATATATTTTTATATTATCTGCTTTTTTTCCAGATATATACATATTTACAACTGATGTCATATTAGCAGTCGTCTCATGCCTGAACTCCACTTTTGATACTGTACCAGCAATCCCCTCTCCTGTAAGCTTTGCATATGCCTCCTTAAGTGTCCATATACGGGCAAATCTTAAGCTATCATCACCTATCCAGTCACATTCTGCCTGTGTAAAGAATCTTTCTGCAACCTTTATAGCATTTTTTCTTGGTCTTTCAATATCTATTCCAACTGGTCTGTCTGATACTGCACACACTACACAAGTGCCTGCATGGGATAAGTTAAAATGTATATCCAGACCACTGTATACAGGCTTTCCATTTCCTGCATATTCTATATTATGATCATATGAAGTGTCATAGCTTTTCACCAGTTCATCCAGTTTTACGTTAAATATATCATCTGAAGCTGTCTTTAGCTCATTCTCACCGGCATATGACATATATATACTGTAAAGCTTCGTTGCATAATTAAGAAGAAGCCCCGCAGCGAGGCTTCTTTCTTTATCTTCCATAAACCTGTACCGCTCTATTTTATCTTTTCTGTAAGCTGGTACAAGTTTAAGTCCTTTATTCATAATATCATCATTCATATCTGATATATCTGTAAGAAATATTTTCATAATCACTTTCCTAACATTGTATTGCTATGCTGTAACAGTATCAAACTGACTCTCATAAAGTGTCTTATAGAAACCACCTGCTGCAAGAAGCTCTTCATGATTGCCTTTTTCTATGATGTGTCCATCCTTCATAACAAGTATCACATCTGCTGACTGTATAGTTGAAAGTCTGTGTGCTACGATAAAGCTCGTTCTTCCCTCCATAAGCTTTGCAAATGCGTTCTGTATCCTGATTTCTGTTCTTGTATCTATAGATGATGTGGCTTCATCAAGTATAAGCATAGGTGGGCGTGTAAGCATAATCCTTGTTATGCATAAAAGCTGCTTCTGACCCTGTGACAGGCTTCCTCCATCCTCACCTATAACTGTATCAAAACCGTTTGGAAGTCTTTTTATGAAACCATATGAATATGAAGCTTTTGCTGCCTGTATAATCTCTTCCTCAGTTGCATCAGGCTTGCCCATGACGATATTCTCTCTTATAGTTCCTGCCTTAAGCCATGTTTCCTGAAGAACCATTCCAAAACCATGTCTTAATGAATATCTTGTCATATCCCTGATATCTGTACCTGACACATCTATGCTTCCCGAATTAACATCATAGAATCTCATTAAAAGATTAATAACTGTTGTCTTTCCACAGCCTGTAGGTCCAACTATAGCTATTCTCTGACCTTTCTTTACATGAAGATTAAAGTCCTCTATAAGCTTCTTATCCGGTGTATATGAGAAGTATACGTTATTAAGGTCAACCCTTCCATCAACCTCCTTTATATCTGCTGCATTTTCAGCATCTGGAAGCTCTGGCTCTTCTTCTATAAGCTCAAACATTCTTGCCGCACATGCAAGTGCATTCTGAAGCTCTGTTATGACACCTGATATCTCGTTGAATGGCTTGGTGTACTGGTTGGCATAGCTTAGAAAACTTGATAGCTGTCCTACTGTGATTCCACCTGATATAGCTATAAATGCACCTGATACAGCAACACCAGCATATACAAGACTATTAACAAATCTTGTTGATGGATTAGTGATTGATGAGAAGAAGATTGCTCTTAATGAGTATTTCTGTAACCTTTCATTAATCTCGTCAAAGCGTGCTACTGCTTCTTCTTCATAACCATACGCCTTTACAACCTTTTCTCCACCTATCATCTCATCTATAAAGGCTGTCTGCTCACCTCTTGTTTCAGACTGAAGCTTAAACATTGAAAATGTTTTCTTTGCTATAAAGCTTGCTACAAAGAAGGATACTGGTGTGATAAGTACTACTACAAGTGTTATCCTCACATTAATTGTAAGCATGAATACAAGTGTTCCAACTATAGTAAGAACTCCTGAGAAAAACTGTGTGAATCCCATAAGAAGTCCATCTGCAAACTGATCAACATCGGCTATGACACGGCTCACTATATCACCATAAGACTGTCCATCTATATACCTAAGTGGAAGCTTCTGTATCCTTTCCATAGCCTCATCTCGTATATCTCTTGTTACATGATATGTTATCTTGTTGTTACATATGTTCATTATCCACTGTGACAGGGCTGTTATAGCAACTATAACTCCTATCGTCACAAGAATCCTGCTTATCCCTGCAAAATCAACATTGCCAGGTCCTACTATATGATCTATTCCACGTCCGACAAGAATAGGAACATATAAAGTTGATGCTACTGTCACTGCTGCCATAAGTATAGACAATATAAGAAATCCGCTATACTTTTTTATTCTTTTAAGAACCTTTAAAAGCGTGCCCTTCTGGGCTTTCTTCCTATCTTTATTATCTTTCATAACTACTCCATTTCATACACAAGCTTTTAAACTTTCGACCATCCTGATAATTTATGCACCCTTAGCTGATTTAAACTGTGAATTATATATTTCCCTGTAAACCTCACAGTTTGCTAACAGTTCACTATGTGTTCCGATTCCTGCCACATTACCATCATCAAGTACGATAATCTTATCTGCATGCATAAGTGATGCTGAACGCTGTGATACTATGAATACAGTAGGATTGTTTGACATTGTCCTGATTGACTTTCTAAGTGCTGCATCTGTTGCAAAATCAAGTGCTGATGCGCTGTCATCAAGTATAAGGACATCTGGCTTCTTAACAACAGCTCTTGCTATTGTAAGTCTCTGCCTCTGACCACCTGAAAGATTCTTTCCACCCTGCTCTATCATATAGTCAAGACGTCCGTCTTTTTTATCAACAAACTCCTTCGCCTGTGCTATGGCAAGTGCCTCATCTATCTCACCATCAGTTACATCCTGTTTGGCAACCTGCATGTTGTTTCTTATACTGCCCTTAAACAGCACAGCCTTCTGCATGACTATGCCGACCTTATCTCTTAATTCTTCTAACTTTATATCCTTAACATTGACACCATCTATAAGAACTTCTCCCTCTGTGGCATCATAAAATCTTGGAATAAGTCCTACAAGACTTGACTTACCGGAGCCTGTACCACCTATGATACCTATAGTCTGGCCTCTGTACGCCTTAAAGCTTACACCTGCTATACTTGTATCACCGGCTCCACTATACATAAGTGCAACATTCTTAAACTCTACTACCGGCACTTCATCATCAGATTCCTTCACACTGGCTGTTCCATCCTGCATGCCTGGTTTAACATCAAATATTGACTGTATACGTCCTGCACATGCAAGAGCCTTAGTTATATTGATTATAAGATTAGCAAGCTTAATCAGCTCCACAAGAATCTGTGACATGTAGTTATAAAGTGCCACAACCTGTCCCTGTGTTAAAGCTCCCTGGTTTACTCTCACGCCACCTATCCATATAAGTGCTATGATTGAAACATTTACAACTACATAAGTAAGTGGATTCATAAGTCCTGATATCTTACCTACAAACTTCTGAAGATGATTAAGCTCTTCATTCTTCTCTTTAAAATGCTTAAGCTCATCATCCTGCTTGTTAAACGCTCTTATGACTCTTACACCAGTAAGATTCTCTCTGGTTATACCTAGTATGGTATCAAGGCCTGCCTGAACCCTTTTATATAAAGGTCTTGTACCGACCATGATTCCAAACACAATAACAGCAAGCACCGGGATAGCTGCTGCAAACACAAGTGCTGCCTTAACATCTATGGTAAATGCCATAATCATGGCACCAAACACTATGAATGGTGAACGTAAAAACAATCTAAGCACCAGATTTACACCATTCTGTACCTGGTTAATATCGCTTGTCATACGTGTTATCAGCGTTGAAGTACCAAGCTCATCAAGCTCTGTGAATGAAAGTGACTGGATATGCTTAAAAAGTGCATGCCTTATACCTGTTGCACATCCAACTGCTGCTTTCGCACTGAAATACTGTGCTGTTATGGAACACGTAAGTCCTATAACTGCAAGTAAAAGTAACATAAGACAGGATTTAACGATATAACCTGTATCCTGACTGGCTATACCCCTGTCTATAATCGATGCCACAACAAGTGGCACAAAAAGTTCAAAAAGTGCCTCAAGCATCTTAAAAAGAGGTGCAAGAACACATTCCTTCTTAAGTTTTTCCAGATACTTAAGTATCATTTTCATAGTTAATTTCATTCCTTTCATGGACATCTGCTTTAAAATGCATAATGCCTTATATATTCTTTTAATACTTCTACTCCAGCATAAACAACTGTGCTATAAGATTCTCATAGCTATATTTTCTCTTAGTCATAAAGAACTTATTATATTCTTCATAGTTGTAATAAGAATGTTCATATTGCCTTGAATATAAATGTGCAAGATCAACCTGTCTTACGAATTCAAGCTTTTTACCGTTAAGATACCAGTCCGCTACATCCATCATCTTAAGTGCAAGAAGTCCGACAGCCGCCCCCTTCATCTTAAGCAGAACATTATAATCATATACTGCATCAAGAAAATATCTGTAAACATAATATATAAGTATCTGTTCATACTCATGCTGGTTATCTTCATAATACTTATTGAATTCATTTACAATATTCCTGAATGTCATGGCATCCCTGCATTTTTCATAGAAAGTATTAATCTCCTGTGTATATATATTCCAGTCTTTATTAATAATCTCCGTTCCTTTGAATCTGTCAAACAGACGTTTTGTATACATATATGCATCAGGCCGCATAGCTGCACTATCGCGTGCCTTGTCAAGCTTATGTTCCCTATAATCTTCCTTCGCGTATCTTTTACAGACCCCTATTATAAGTTCATCTCTTTCCTTGTCAAGATAATGCTGTATATCTTTTGCAAACATAAGCAGAAGCACTGCTCTTTCAGCTATCGTATAGTCTCTGTCTGAAACTATGTTATAAGCTATAGTCCTTGCCTGTCTTAGCTGCATATAGGTCATAGGATCTATGTCGTTGTATGAGCTCACCTCTTCATCACTGTCTTTTATGTCAAATGTAAGCTCGTCCTTATATCCTAATATAAGTTCACCTGCTGTTTTACACGATGGTGCTATGCCAATCTCTCTTACACTTCCATACTCATTAATAAATCTTGGGAACTCTGCACATGTTTCACACAGATTATCCTCACCAAGTTCAATATATAGATCACACAGATTATTATCATTTAAAAAAGGACATCTGCCATTATTCAGTGTAAATGTACACCCACCATCCTCTGATGGCACCATTACACTCTTAAGTCTTTTCCCGAAGCTTCCCTTTACCTTCTTGTAATGCTTATAAGAAGCCTCATCAACATCAACATCCCATCCGGCACAACATGTATCAGTACATGCCCCTGCTATACACTTAAAATCCTTATAATAAGCTGGCGTTACTATCTTCATATATTTTCCTCTTACTGCATTCTTTTCTTATCTGTCATATTCTTAATAAATGTATATATTGTGGTTGCAAAAAGCACTGCAAATATAGCACATGAAATAAAATACATGTAAAAAAGATATGGTCTTGCTATCAGCCATTCTGTCATAGGTGATGTATACACTTCATTCAGCGTAAACATGTCGTTAAACACTGGTGTCATCTGCATAAGCTGTGGATATTTTGCTATAGCTATATATGCAAGCATACCTATAGCCGGAAATGACATACAGCCAGCTATTAGTGCCGCCACTATGCTCACCGTTCTTACTATAAATGCTTTACTGTCTATCTGCTTTCTTGTAAGTATATTAAATATAATAGCAGCTACAGTAAGTATTATCATAAACATATAATCGTCTATAAGCAGTGCCACTCTGCTAAATAAGTTTTCACCCTGCAGTGTTGGATACTGTGCCATAAGCATATAGAAATTATAAACTGCTTTAATGCCTGTATAAAACGCACCTATAATTATCACTCTGAATATTATATTTATAACTCTTCTTCCATTATTATCCTGCATAATAATCCTCCATTCTTGCGTATGAAAAATCTTATTTTTCACACCATTCTCCTCAATATGATGTCAACATAACCTGTTATCCTTAAAATCCCCCAAAAATCCAAAAACATATCTAGTATAACATAATTAACTGACAAAACAATAACAAAGCTGCTGTTATTAACATATTTTTCATTGATAGGATATTGTTTTCCTTATTGAAATACTATGCACTTTAAGTGTATAATTATAACATTATATTAATATCAGTCTTTATATTTTGTCTGATATTAAAAAGCACAGAAAGGATAAGAAAATGAACAAGAAAAAATTCTCCGTATTAAAGCGTATCTCTATGCTTTCAGCGGTTATCATGTTAACTCTTACTGCAGCATTTTCACTGACAGCATGTGGTAAAAGTAACATTCCTGAAAATACTGTATTTTCAGCAGATGACCTTGCTGGTAAGTCAGTAGGCGTACAGTTAGGAACTACCGGTGATATATATGTTTCCGATATGGAATCTGATGGCTCCGGAACTAAGGTAGAAAGATATAACAAAGGAAATGATGCCATACAGGCACTTAAGCAGGGCAAAATTGATGCTGTTGTTATCGATGCACAGCCTGCTAAAGCATTTGTCAATGCCAATAGCGACCTTTGCATGCTTAATGAAGATTTTGTAACTGAGGAATATGCTATATGTATAGCAAAGAATAACAGTTCTTTCACATCTAAGGTCAACGATGCACTTAATGTACTTATTAATAATGGAACTATTGATAACATAATCAGTAATTATATTGGTGAAAATGCTTCAAAGCAGCCATATGAACCTACAGGTTCAGGTGAAAACGGTACTCTTACAATAGCTGTTAATGCTTATTTTGAACCTTATGAATATTATAATAATGGTAAGGTAAGTGGTATTGATATTGATATATCTAATGCAATAGCTGATTATCTTGGAATGAAGCTGTCTGTAGAGGATATGGAATTCGATTCTATAATAACTGCCGTATCTTCTGGAAAAGCTGATATGGGTATATCTGGTATAACTGTAACAGAGGAACGTAAGAAAAATATTGATTTTACTATCCCATACACTACTTCAAGCCAGGTTATCATTGTAAGAAATAATGATGCAGCAAACCAGGGAATAAGCTTTTCAGACAAGTTTAAAACTGATTTTATTAAAGACGGCAGATATCAATATCTTCTGACTGGTCTTAAAAACACTTTAATCATTGCTTTGTGTGCAGCTATTATGGGTATTGTCATAGGCTTCCTTATAGCTGTCGTAAGATCTAACCACGATAAAACTGGTGGCATGAAAGTACTTAACTTTATATGTAATATTTACCTGACTGTTATACGTGGTACACCAACTATGGTTCAGTTACTTATTATTTACTATGTAATATTCAGTTCTGTCCAGGTTAACAAAATAATTGTTGCCATACTTGCCTTTGGTATTAACTCTGGAGCTTATGTGGCTGAAATATTCCGTTCAGGTATTATGTCCATTGATAACGGACAGTTTGAAGCAGCACGAAGCCTTGGCTTAAGTTACAAAAAAACAATGAAGCTTGTAATACTTCCTCAGGCATTCAAGAATGTTTTACCTGCACTTGCCAACGAATTCATCGTTCTGTTAAAGGAAACCTCTATCAGTGGTTATATAGGACTTAACGATCTTACACGTGGTGGTGATATTATCCGAAGCATAACTTATGACCCTATGCTTCCTCTCTTTGGTGTGGCTATCATCTATCTTGTATTAGTTGTTATCCTTTCATCACTTGTAAAGAAACTAGAAAGGAGATTAAGAAGCAATGAGCGACACTAATGTAATACTTGAAGTTAAGAATTTAAAAAAGACCTTTGGAGACCACGAAGTACTAAAGGATATTAATACTACTGTTAAAAAAGGTGAGGTTATCGCCATAATCGGTCCATCCGGATGTGGTAAGTCTACATTCTTAAGATCTCTTAACCTTCTTGAAGTACCTACTTCAGGTCATATTATATATGAAGGTAATGATCTTACTGAAAAAGGTGTAGACCTTGATAAGCTAAGACAGAGTATAGGAATGGTGTTCCAGCACTTCAATCTTTTTCCTAATATGACTATTAAGAAAAATATCACGCTTGCACCTGTACAGCTTGGACTAATGTCCAAAGAAGAAGCTGACAAAAAAGCAATGGAACTTCTTGAGCGAGTGGGTCTTCTAGATAAGGCTGACTCATATCCAGATATGTTATCCGGCGGTCAGAAGCAAAGAATCGCTATAGCCAGAGCTCTTGCCATGAATCCGGAAATCATGCTCTTTGACGAACCTACATCCGCTCTTGATCCTGAAATGGTTGGTGAGGTTCTTTCTATCATGAAAGAGCTTGCAGCTTCTGGCATGACTATGATTGTCGTAACTCACGAGATGGGATTTGCTAAAGAAGTATCAAACAGGTGTATGTTTATTAACGAAGGCCGCATCGAGGAAGAAAATGAACCTAAGACATTCTTTGAACAGCCTAAGAGTGAAAGACTCAGGGATTTCCTGTCTAAGGTGCTATAAACTGAATTGTTGTTTAGCATACATTCGGTTGGCGAACTGACGACATAATATAAGTAAAAATAGGTGCTGCGCATACATCATCGAT
>ERZ506753.1774-NODE-1774-length-12034-cov-4.398781_pt1 | contig 12034 bp, 9 predicted proteins | sample MGYA00513044_ERZ506753 | MGnify/ENA metagenome assembly ERZ506753 | reverse complement strand
CACCCACTTATGAGCAAGCTCATGTGGGCTTAGACCTTTTGACCCTGGCATCATAATATTACTGCTTCTGGATCTTCATGGTCAGACCGATACGTTTCTTCGCCACATCCACAGTCAATACCTGCACATCCACAATATCTCCGACGCTGACAGCTTCCAGCGGATGCTTGATATAGCGGTCGGTGATCTGGGAGATGTGCACCAGTCCGTCCTGATGGACACCGATATCCACGAACACACCAAAGTCAATGACATTACGCACGGTTCCTTTCAGAATCATGCCGGGCTTTAAATCCTTCATATCCAGAACATCACTGCGCAGGATTGGCTTCGGCATATCGTCTCTGGGATCTCTGCCCGGCTTCTCCAGTTCCTTCAGGATATCTGTCAGCGTGATCTCGCCGATTCCAAGCTCTTCTGCCAACAGTTTCTTATTCTTAATACGCTTTTCCAGTCCGGAAATATCTTTTGCATCATTTGATGCATTCTGTACTGCCGGTGCATTTTTCTTTGTAGAAGTTTCTGCAGAATTATCAAAGCTCACACCACCCATGGCCGCTGCCAGAGCCTTGCCCATAGCGGTATTGGTATTATGCACTCTTACGGTCTTACCTTTCTGCTCTTCCCGTTTCTTTGCTGTATTGGCTGCATTACTGCCGTTCTTCTGTCCGGAAGCCTGTGCCCCGCTCTTGTCGGAAGCTTTCTTAGCTGCCGCCTGTTTCTGGGCTTCCTTAATGTCCTCCATTGTCAGTCCCAGCTTCGCCATCAGCTGCTCCGCTGCTTCGTAGGATTCGGGATGAACGCTGGTGGCATCCAGAGGATTCTTACCATCCGGGATCCGTAAGAAACCGGCACACTGCTCATATGCCTTAGGTCCCAGCTTCGGCACCTTTAACAACTGCTTTCTGCTTACAAAACGCCCGTTATTTTCTCTGTAATCTACAATATTCTTCGCAATAGTCTTGTTAATGCCGGAGACATATTCCAGAAGGGATGCGGACGCAGTATTCAGATCCACACCGACCTTGTTTACACTGTCCTCCACCACGCCGCTTAAGGCATCGCTTAATTTCTTCTGGTTCATGTCGTGCTGATACTGGCCGACACCGATGGACTTGGGATCGATCTTCACCAGTTCTGCCAGGGGATCCTGTAATCTTCTGGCGATAGATGCAGCACTTCTCTGTCCCACGTCAAAATTAGGAAATTCTTCTGTCGCCAGCTTACTTGCGGAGTATACGGAAGCACCTGCCTCGTTGACGATCACATACTGTACCGGACGATCCAGTTCCTTCAACAGTTCTACAATTACCTGCTCGGACTCTCTGGAGGCTGTACCGTTTCCTACGGAAATTAAATCCACATTATATTTTTTGATCAGTTTCTTCAGTTCAGCTTTGGACTCCTCCACCTTATTCTGCGGTGCTGTAGGGAAGATCACTTTCGTATCCAGCACTTTTCCGGTAGCATCCACTACCGCCAGCTTACATCCGGTACGGAATGCCGGATCCCAGCCTAAGACCACTTTGCCTGCGATAGGAGGCTGCAGCAACAGCTGCTCTAAGTTTTTACCGAAGACATTGATCGCTCCGTCCTCTGCCTTTTCTGTCAGATCGTTACGGATCTCTCTTTCAATAGCGGGTGCTATTAAACGATCGTAGCTGTCTTCCACTGCGGCACAGATTACCGGTGTAGTATATTCGTTTTCCTTCGTGATCAGCTTTTTCTCCAGATAACGCAGAATACGTTCCTCCGGTGCATTGACTTTAACAGTCAGTACTTTTTCTGCCTCTCCACGGTTCAATGCCAATACTCTGTGACCTGCGATCTTCTTCACAGGCTCTTCAAAATTGTAATACATCTCGTAGACGCTCTGAGCCTTCTCATCCTTCGCCGTACCGGTCACAATGCCTTCCTCTACGGTGATATTGCGGATGTAAAGACGATGATCCGCATCGTCGGAGATCATCTCGGCAATAATATCCTGTGCTCCCTGCAATGCTTCCTCCGGAGTCTTTACTTCTTTTTCTTCGGATACATACTTTGCTGCCTCGTTAAGCACCGGTTCTGTTGCCTCCTGGCGCAGAATATATTCTGCCAGAGGTTCCAGACCCTTCTCCTTTGCAATACTGGCACGGGTCTTTCTCTTGGGACGATAGGGGCGGTACAGATCCTCTACCACTACCAGCGTCTGGGCTGCCAGAATCTTCTCCTTTAACTCATCGGTAAGTTTTCCCTGTTCCTCGATGCTCTTCAGCACCTGCTCCTTTTTATCTTCCAGACTTCTCAGATAGGTCAGTCTCTCATCGAGATTACGCAGCTGCTCGTCGTTCAGAGATCCGGTGACCTCCTTACGGTAACGGGAGATGAAAGGGATGGTATTTCCCTCATCGATCAGCTTCACCGCAGCTTCCACCTGCCATTTTTCTACCTGAAGTTCTTCTTTGATTTTCTGTATAATATCCATAGTTCCTCCTGATGGCCTGTTGCCATTTTGTTTTGCGCATGGGTATATTATACTGGAAATCGGAAGTTTTCTCAATCTTTTCATTCTTATTTCATTTGCTTATTACAGAAAAAGATGGTACAGTACTTAATATAAGCGCGGCAGACAAATTCACCATATGTCGCCCGGAAATGAGGCTTTCTATGGATTATAATCAGAATCAGAATAACGAAATGAATCAAAATATACCACAGATCGATCCAAAATACAGGGGTTTGTCGATCGCTTCTATGGTCTGCGGCATCTGTTCCCTGGTATTATGCTGCACGGGACTGCTGTCCATTCCCGCCGGTGCTCTGGGCATTCTCTTTGCATTGCTCACCCGGAAAAGAGGGCAACGCATGAACAATATGTGTGTTGCCGGGATCTGGCTGTCCTGTGTGGGACTGGCACTCGGTATCTTCATAACGGTCAGCAGCATTGTCACGGTATTCACAGATCCTTCTTATATGAATATGCTGGATCAGATGTACCAGCAGATGTACGGTGTCGATATGGAAGAATTCTGGCAATCTTACCTGTAAGACATGCCTATGTTTTCCGATGCATTCTGCAGTTACGAAATCAAAACCCGGAGCAGCCGGAATAACCAATAGAACGCAATAATAAAAAGAAAAGAGGATTTCTATGATACAATATGCATCCAGAGCCCAACTCAAAGAAAAAGCCAGAGAGCAGATGGCAGGGCATTACGGCAATGCCATCCTGCTGTCCATCTGCCGGAGTCTGATCGTATTTTCCCTCACCTTTGCCGTCAGCATGACCTTCACTATGATCCTTACCGTACGGACACTTATGGGGGGAAGCGCAGAGACATCTCTGGCGGAATATCTGCTTTTGACAGCCTGTACGACTTTATTGTCGATTTTCACCGGAGTATTTCAGACCGGCATCACATTATTTTATCTGAATACTGCCTGCAGCAGACCTGCTGTAACTGCCAATCTGTTCTACGGCTTCAAATACTTATTCAAAAAATCGCTCGGGATCTCCGCAGTACTGATCCTGCTGAATACGGCATGTACACTTCCGTTTGATATCTGCTATTTTCTCCTGCGGTCAGGGAAGGGCTTTGACGCCATAACCATGGCAATCCTGTGCATTGTGCTTATGGTCATCGGTATGTGTATCTATATTCCGTTATCCCTTGGTTTATCCCAGGCTTACTATTTACTGTTGGATTTTCCCCAGTATAGCGCTATGGAGCTGATGAAATTAAGCTTCCGTATTATGAAAGGACATAAATGGGAGCTGTTCTGCTTACAAATGAGTTTCCTGCCGCTGGGATTTCTGTGTTTGCTGAGCTTCGGTATCGGAACTCTGTGGCTGGTGCCATATATGAACATGACCCAGACCTTATATTTTCTGGATCTGATGCAGAACGAGCACAGGCATTAATTGCCTGTGCTCTTTATTGTCTGTGCTATCACCGTGATGGTGTCCAGTACCATATCTTTCTGCGCATCATCCGTATAATTTCCGGTATACACATAAATTTTTCCATTTTTCAACTGATAGATCTGAATCTGGTCCGAAGCAATATTGTTACTTAAAAGTGCCTCACGGCCGCCCATGGCTTCTATCGTTTCCTCTGTCCACGCGCCGGTATCTACCATCATATCCAGTCCTTCCTGGGTCAGTGACATATTGTCCTCCAGATAGAACACCGGTGTACCTTCCATACTGCGCATTTCACTTTCCTTTATCACCATATAAGGAGCCTGTTCTTTTAAGCCATCCAACATTACCTGCAGAAGTTCCGGTTTCAACTGTGTGACCACGGTGTCATTCTCCGCCACCGAGATACTTGTGGAGCCGTCATCCGCTGTCCCTTTATAGAAGATCGTAAGCGGGTGATAATCCGTCGTCACCTGCTCCCACACTTCCCAGTCTTCTGCCGGATAGCTGAAACTGAACTTTCCATCACTTAAGCTCTCCAGTTCCATTCCCTGCAGATCTGCCAGCTCGATCACCGGATATTGGGAAGTCTGTACCCGATTCCGGACCAAAGGGATCACTTTTGCCGCCGTAACTATCACAGCCACAACGATCAGGGCAAGCACAATTCTGCTGCCCATGGACTCTCCTATCGCTTTTTTGCCCTGGTTTGTCTCTTTGTTTTCGTTTCTCATATGTAATTTTCTCCCTTATAAAAAATCACATTCCAGAAAGCTTTCACTCCTTCTGGAATGTGTCATTTACAAACTTGAATTTGTTAATTCTCTGTGTTCTTCTTATCTCCCTGCACGCTGATCCATTTCAGATAGCCATTGATGAAGATATCCAGTCCGCCGTCCAGTACTGCGTCCACATTACCGGTCTCCACATCGGTACGATGATCCTTGACCAGTGTGTAAGGCTGTAATACATAGGAGCGGATCTGGTTACCCCAGCCAATCTCCTTGACCTCACCGCGGATATCAGACAGCTTCTCGGCATTTGCTTCCTGCTTTAACAGATACAGCTTGGCTTTCAGCATCTGCATTGCCTTATCCTTGTTCTGGAACTGGCTTCGCTCATTCTGACATTGTACCACGGTTCCCGTAGGAATATGGGTGATACGAATGGCAGAGGAGGTCTTGTTGATATGCTGGCCACCGGCACCGCTGCTTCGGTAGGTGTCGATGCGCAGATCCTTCTCATCAATATCCACATCCAGATCGCCCTCGATATCCGGCATAACATCCAGCGATACAAAGGAAGTCTGACGTTTTCCCTGAGCATTGAAAGGGGAAATACGCACCAGACGGTGTACTCCCTTCTCGGATTTCAGGTAGCCGTAGGCATTCAGGCCGTTGACCTGAAAAGTCACTGACTTGATACCTGCTTCGTCACCATCCAGATAGTCCAGTACTTCGATGGCAAAGCCCTTGCGCTCCGCCCAGCGGGTATACATACGATACAGCATGCCGCACCAGTCACAGCTCTCGGTACCTCCGGCACCGGCATTGAGCTTTAAGATCGCATTGTTTTTGTCATATTCTCCGGATAATAATGTACCGATCCTGAGTTCGTCGAATTCCCTGATGAATTCATCCAGCTCCTCACGGATCTCAGGGATCAGAGACGCATCGTTTTCCTCATATCCCATATCGATCAAGGTCAGGATGTCATCGAACTGTGTCGAAAGCTTGTCGCACTCTCCCACAGTATCCTTCAGGTTCTTCAGTTCTTTCATTTTCTGATTGGAACGCTCCGGGTCATCCCAGAATCCGGGAGCCTCCATCTCACGTTCCATTTCTTCGATCCGCTTTGCCTTGTTAGCAAGGTCAAAGTGAATCCCTCACTTCCGCTAAAGGTGTTTCGTAGGACAGGATTTCTGTCTTCATCTGATCTAATTCAACCACTTAACGTCACCCGCTTTCTTATTCTATTATTTTAATGATGCCAGGATCAAAAGGTCTAAGCCCACATGAGCTTGCTCATAGGTGGGTGAAAGACCTTGGGTAGGATTGTTCCGTGCTGCCGCACTATCTTCCGACTGTTGTCAGAAAGCATCAGGCTTTCCGTCCGCAGCAGTTCTTGTATTTTTTGCCGCTGCCGCAAGGACAGGGATCATTGGGATATACCTTTGCATTTTCACGCTTTACCGGTCCCTTCTGTAAGGAATCATCCTTGTTGGTACCGGTGATCTGGGCCTGCTGCTCACGCTCTACCTTCTGCTCGATCTTGATGTGGAACAGAAGTCTTACGGTCTCTTCACGGATGTTCTGGGTCATCTCATCGAACATCTCATAACCGCTCATCTTGTACTCTACCAGAGGATCTCGCTGTCCATAGGCCTGTAAGCCTACGCCCTGACGCAGCTGCTCCATATCGTCGATATGATCCATCCACTTGCGGTCAATGACCTTCAGCAGAACCACACGCTCCAACTCACGGATCGCTTCGGGTTCGGGGAACTCGGCTTCTTTTGCTTCGTACAGCTTCACAGCTTCTTCCTTTAACTGCTGCTTTAGGCTGTTCTTCTTGGGCTTCTTCACACGCTCCGGTGTCAGAGGCTGTAACGGGATCGTAGGAATGAGCAGGGTATTTAACTCATTGAAATCCCAGTCGGAGATATCTGCGTCGTCATTGATACAGATATCTACACAGTTCTCGGTAATATCGGTGATCATCTTGTAGATCACATCACGCATGCTCTCGCCGTTCAGTACCCGCAGACGCTCCTCGTAGATAATCTCTCTCTGTTCACTCATGACACGGTCATACTCTAACAGATTCTTACGGATACCGTAGTTGTTGCTCTCGATCTTCTTCTGTGCGGATTCGATGGCATTGGTCAATGCCTTGTGCTCGATCTCCTGTCCCTCAGGGATACCTAAGGTATTGAACATGCTGATCAGGCGCTCGGAACCGAACAGTCTCATCAGATCGTCCTCCAGAGAGATGTAGAACTTGGACTCACCGGGATCTCCCTGACGTCCGGAACGACCACGCAGCTGATTATCAATACGTCTGGACTCATGACGCTCGGTACCGATGATCTTCAGTCCGCCGGCGGCTCTCGCTTCATCATCCAGCTTGATATCCGTACCACGGCCTGCCATGTTGGTAGCGATGGTTACCGCACCGTGTACACCAGCATCGGCTACGATCTCTGCTTCCAGTTCATGGAATTTTGCATTCAGTACCTTGTGCTGGATGCCGCGCCTGGTCAGCATTCTGCTCAGTTCCTCACTGGCTTCGATCGTGATCGTACCTACCAGTACAGGCTGTCCTGTGGCGTGTGCTTCCTCTACCGCATTCACGATAGCGTTCAGCTTCTCTCTCTTCGTCTTGTATACAGCATCCTGCAGATCCTTACGGATAACGGGACGGTTCGTAGGGATCACAACAACATCCATGCCGTAGATCTCACGGAACTCGGTCTCCTCAGTGAGAGCCGTACCGGTCATACCACACTTTTTATCGAATAAGTTAAAGAAATTCTGGAAGGTAATGGATGCCAGCGTCTTACTTTCTCTCTTCACCTTTACATGCTCTTTTGCTTCGATTGCCTGATGCAGACCGTCGGAGTAACGGCGTCCCGGCATGATACGTCCGGTAAATTCATCGACGATCAGTACCTGGTCATCCTTTACCACATAATCCTTATCACGGAACATCAGATTATGGGCACGTAATGCCAGAATGATGTTGTGCTGGATCTCCAGGTTCTCGGGATCAGCGAAGTTATCAATGTGGAAGAATCTCTCAACCTTCTCCATACCTGCTGCGGTCAGGTTAATGATCTTATCCTTCTCGTTGACTACGAAGTCTCCGGTCTCTTCCTGTACCACACCCATAATGGCGTCCATCTTGGTCAGTTCCTGTACATCATCACCGCGCTTCATCTGACGTGCCAGCAGATCACACATTTCATATAAAGCGGTAGACTTGCCGCTCTGTCCGGAAATGATCAGAGGAGTTCTCGCTTCATCGATCAGTACAGAGTCCACCTCATCGATGATGGCATAATGCAATCCACGCAGAACCAGCTGTTCCTTGTAAATAACCATATTATCACGCAGATAATCAAATCCCAGTTCGTTGTTGGTAACATAAGTGATATCACACTTGTAAGCTTCCTGTCTCTCCTCGGAGGTCATGCTGTTCAGTACCACGCCGACCTTCAGTCCCAGGAACTCATGTACCTGACCCATCCACTCCGCATCACGCTTCGCCAGATAGTCATTGACGGTAACAACATGGACACCCTTGCCTTCCAAAGCATTCAGATAAGCGGGAAGGGTAGACACCAAAGTCTTACCTTCACCGGTACGCATCTCTGCGATACGTCCCTGATGCAGGATGATACCACCGATCAACTGTACTCTGTAGTGTTCCATGTTCAGAACACGCTTTGCAGCCTCTCTCACGGTTGCATAAGCCTCCGGAAGCAGATCGTCCAGAGTCTCTCCCTCGGTCAGACGCTTCTTGTACTCTTCGGTCTTCCCCCGCAGCTCCTCATCGGAAAGTGCCTGCATCGCAGGGCGGAGTGCCTCGATCTTGTCCACCAGAGGTTCAATACGCTTCAGTTCTCTGGAACTGTGCGTGCCAAATATCTTCTCAATAACGCTCATTTTTTCCTCGTTTCCGCACCCTTTTGACAATAAAATGTCCATGGGTCTTCGCATAATTCAAAGGTTATTGTAGCAGATTTTCCTCTATGTTTCAACCTTTCTGTGCCTGCAGAGCCGTGAAAAGACTGTAAAAATTTTATGAACAGCTCTCTTCATCTATTCTGTCCCGGAAAATTGACAGTCCGGGGAAAAATTATTATAATTGAAATAAGTAGGATTTACGAAAGCACCTGATGATTTTCAGGTTACCGAAAGGCACAAGGATTACGGTCTATGAAGAGATTATCCATCACACAATTGATTCCCGGAATGATTGTTGCAGAAGATGTCTACAATCTGGATCATGAACTTCTGATTCCGAAGGGCACGGTTCTCACGGACAAGCTCATCACGAAGCTGGATCTGTACGGTATTCTCACAATCTTCGCCGAAGATGTACTCCCGGCATCGGATCTTTCTGAAACGGAATCCTCCCACTATGAACGGATCAAAAGTTCTCCGGAATTTCATCTGTTTAAAGAAGATTTTGAGAATGAAGTCGAACTTTTCCGGGAAAATATGAATCTGGTCGTTCAGAAGAATACAGCCCTGGATGTGAAAACTCTGCTGAAAAACACACTTTCCATTGTTTCGAATCATTCCGGCAGCATCAGTATTCTGGATATGCTTCAAAATATGCGGGAATACGATGATTCCACCTATACCCACAGTCTGAATGTGGCACTGATCTGTAATATTCTGGCGGGATGGCTGAAGCTTCCGAAAGAAGACGTGGAACTGGCTACTGCCTGCGGTCTGTTCCATGACATCGGCAAAATGCTGATTCCCTATTCCATCATCGCCAAGCCCGGCAGACTGTCCGAGGAAGAGTTTGCCACGGTAAAAAAACATCCTGCTCTGGGATATGAATTACTGCAGTCTCAGGATGTGGACGTGCATGTGAAAAATGCAGCTCTGATGCACCACGAACGTAGTGACGGCAGCGGTTACCCCTCGAAATTAAAAGGGAACCAGATCGATCCTTATGCACGGATGGTAGCCATTGCGGATGTCTACGATGCCATGACGGCAGCCCGCTGTTACAGAGGACCTTTGTGTCCGTTCTGTGTGATTGAAATGTTCGAAACGGAAGGCTTCCAGAAATACGATGTTTCCATTCTGCTTCCTTTCCTGGAAAACGTGGTAAATTCCTGCCTGCAAAACCGTTGTCTGTTGAACGATGGACGAAAAGTCACAATCATTTACATCAATAAGGAAAAATTGTCCCGCCCTGTAGTACAGTACGGCGAGGAATATATCAATCTGGCAGACCAGCCGGATCTGAAAATTGAAAAGCTGTTGTAAGTTATCATTTGAAAATTATTTTTTACGCACAATTTTGTACCTCACATTGTACTATAATACAAAGCACTAAAGCATATATTATGTGCCGGTGGCACATGTTTAGCACGGATCGAAGCAAAGCGGAGAAATGGGCTTGAAAATGCGGAGGTACGGAAAGGTATAGGTATTCTATTTATGTCAGACACAATTCATTTGTATGTAAATATGTCCGGAAATACAATTCCGGGCACTTCTTTTGCCACCATCGGAGAAGCATTGGCTTCTCTGCCGGATGTTCCTGCCTCAGAATCCGGAAAGCAGTTCCCGGCTCCCGTTTCGGAGCTGCCGCCGGTGATCCTGCATATCGGTAAAGGAATTTATCGGGAAAAGCTGGTAATCACCCGTCCGAATATTACTTTTGAGGGTACCGGCGGTGACGAGACGATTCTTGTCTATGGAGATGCTGCCTTCGATCTCATGCCGGAGGGGGATAAGCGAGGTACCTTCCGTACCGCTTCCGTCCGGATCGACACTCATGACTTTACCGCCAGAAACCTGACTTTCCAGAACGATTCCGGCTACGGCCACACCGTAGGGCAGGCACTGGCCGTCTATGTGGACGGTGACCGCAATGCCTTTTATAACTGCCGGTTCTTAGGCAGTCAGGATACGATCTTCGATGCACCTCTGCCATTAAAAGAGGCTCAGCCCGGCGGATTCAAGGGTCCCGGAGAATTCAAGCCCCGGACCATAGGACGCCATTATTATGAAAATTGCTTTATCCAGGGTGATGTGGATTTCATCTTCGGCGGTGGAATCGCCTGGTTTGAGCATTGCACGATCTTCTCCAAGCTGCCCGGAGACCGGATTCCACCGGAAAGTCCGGAGTCTGAAGTAATCTACGGCTATGTGACTGCTGCCTCCACCCCGCAGGAAGAGCCCTACGGCTACGTGTTCCATGAATGCAAATTAGAGAGCGACTGCCCGCCCAATTCCATCTATCTGGGACGTCCCTGGAGAGAATGGGCAAAGACAGTGTTCCTGCACTGTGTGAACATATCCACCCCGCCGGCTGGCAGGACTGGAAAAAGCCCCACGACCACTTCTACTACGGAGAATACAACTCCTACGGCCCCGGCGCCTCCCCTGCCACCCGCGCCGACTTCTCCCACCAACTGACGGATGCGGAAGCTGCGGAGTATACCGTGGAACGGGTGATGAAGGGTTGGGAGCCACAGACATTCTGAACCTTTGCGTGAAATGCTTTTTCGAGCATTCAAACCGTCCGATGCGGTCCATTGTGAAAGGAGTTCCGACATTTATGTATGGAGAAGAATTGTCTCGTCAACTGGCACTGGATTACTGCTGTAGTCCCGCAGATGTTGCTGATTCGGAGAACCATTTTTCAATTTATGCTCCACAGGAAGGACGCCGCCACTTTCAGGAGGCTTTGATCCGTGGCTTGAAAATTGCTGTCGTCAATGGGAAATTATTATTTACCGGTTCCGAAGAAATTGTTGCAGAATGTAGAAAGCGTTATGCCGATGTAACCGGTGAATGGTTCTTCGATGCGAAAAGACTTCGGGAAATAGAAGAACTGCTGTTGCCGTTCCACCTCCGTGTTGCGCAGGCGCATCCTTTTTTTCTGCCGGAAGCCGATGTCATGCCTTCCTCTGGCATTTCTTTGCCAGATGCGTCTGATGCTCTCGCCTTCGATTTGATTCGGTATGACCAAAATGCCATTCTGCAGTTCCGGGAAGACAACCGCTTTGATGAGGCATTTGCCTTCGATCCCTATGCCCCGGATGTTCTGGGTATTGCCGCAGCAAAAGACGGACAGATCCTTGGCATGGCCGGTGCCAGTGCCGACAGTCCTCTGTTCTGGCAGATTGGTATCAATGTTGATTCCCATGCTGTCGGAATGCATGTGGGTTCTACTCTGGTAAGACTTCTGGCGCAGGATATCATCGCTCAAGGTGCCGTTCCCTATTACGGCACAAGCATGTCACATATTGCCTCCCAACGGGTCGCCCACAGAGCCGGATTTGCTGTGGCGTGGGCGGAATTGGTTGCGGAGGAAATAAAGTAAATGGAAAGTTACGCGAGCAATGAGCCGCGCATAGGCATAGTGAAGACAGCG
>ERZ506753.1759-NODE-1759-length-12125-cov-13.122701_pt1 | contig 12125 bp, 5 predicted proteins | sample MGYA00513044_ERZ506753 | MGnify/ENA metagenome assembly ERZ506753 | reverse complement strand
TTATAATAAAAAGATAACGGGGAATCTTAAAAACTCAATCATCTTTTTCAGATTTACCACAACGTTTCCAGAATACTCCATTATTTTATTCAAAACGGTACGGAAATGAGTAAAATCGTGTGGGAATGAGCTGAAATATAATCTCACAACACTTTACTAGAGATTTAAAAAGGTTCTTAATCAAATTCCGTGCTAGTAAAGCTCATTGAAAGGCCGATGGATAAAGGGATATCGGCATATTAGAAATAGCAAATAAATTATCCAAACTATATGCATCTTAAAGTACTCCGGAATAGCCATGAATAAGGTAATTGAACATAAATAAGTAGCACGGAATTTGAAGAAGAACCTTTTTAAATCTCTAGTGAAATATTGTGAGATCATATTTCGGCTCAAATCAGTGCAGGAATGAATCTAATTTTAGGGATATGGCTGTGCTAAACCAAATCCTCCAAGAATTACAATTGAGTCGGCTTGTTGAATATACATAACTTCCAGCATTTATTTCCATATTTCCACCACATTTAAAAAAATATGTATATCTTTGTCATACGGTTTCTGCTCATCAGCGTGATGAAATTAGTAGAAAGCGGTATATATTACTAAATGGAATATGTAATGTATTGTCTCTCCCACTCGAAACTTAGCAATTTCATATAGAAGAGAGATGATTCAACAGATATTCCACGCGAACGGCTTTATATCAACATATCCGTTGGAGATGTGTTATATATAAACGATTGGCGTGGATGTCTGTTGTTATCATTGTCTTTCTATAGGGTATGCTAAGACCTCGAGTGGAGATAATGGTGCAACAGCATTCACGTCTTTTTTGTGTCCGGTCGGTTATGATTACCCCAAAAGTCTAACCTAAACAATTCCCCGTCCGCCCGAAATACAGAAAACGTGAATGCCCGTTGCTCCACATAAACAAAATAATACTCCATTTTTATTGTGGAACACATTAAAACAAAAGCATTATGCCAAAATGGATTAGCGTAGAAGAAGCGGCGGCCAAGTATGGAATCAACAAAGAAGTAATCTGGCTTTGGGCGGATATGAAAAGATTCCCGATGTCGTATGAGAAAGGTATCACCACTGTTGATGAAGAAAGCCTTATCGGATTCCTGCATCAGAATAAGGATCGAGTTACAGCCGAGTATATCGACACATTGGAAGACCTATGTATTGAAAAAGCAAATATCTGTAACTTATATGCTGAAATTATTGGCTGTCAAGACAAAGAACTCTTGTATCAAAGGGAGCAAATAGCTCGAATGAAAGAGATACAAACAGCTATGAAAAGGCAAAACAGCCGGCTCCGGGATTGTGAGAAAGTGTTCACGAAATATGAAGAGAACTTTAGTACCTGCTGGATTGGAAGAATCTGCGCTCACTTAAGGCGGCTGATACGGTTGATACGACGGTAAATACCATTTTATCTCATTTTAAACCCTGAATAGATATATTTAAAGATATCCCTAAACAGAAATGTTTAAAAATACTAGAAATATACTGTAGTAAGATTTTTTATCCATTCGTTTTATATTCTTAACTCCGAAAAATTCGTAAGTGTAGATAAACCAACTACTTTTGGCTCCCGAATTTGCAGCATTTTTGAATGTCTTGCGTCTAATAAACATAAACTAATATATTTCTAGTCATGAAACACAGACTGTTACTACTAATTCTATTCGTATTCGCTACCTCCGTGGCGGGGTGGGCACAAAAATCCACAGCTCCTTCTTATACAGTCAAAGGAGTACTTATTGATTCTTTAACACAAGAGGGAGAACCGTATGCTACCATCAAAATAGCAAAGAAAAATGCTCCGGATAAAGCAGTCAAGATGGCGGTGACTGGGGCGAATGGTAAATTTCAGGAGAAACTGAATGTCGCTGCGGGCAATTACATCATCACTATTTCTTCGATTGGTAAAGCGCCGATAGTAAAGGAATTTACTCTAAAACCGTCCGTGAAGGAGGTTGACTTGGGCACAATGATTTCTTCGGAATCCAATAACGTATTGAAAGGAGTGGAGGTAATTGCACAAAAACCTTTGGTAAAGGTAGATGTGGATAAGATTGAATATAATATTGAAGATGACCCGGACTCAAAATCGAACAGTATATTGGAGATGCTTCGGAAAGTGCCTTTGGTAACGGTGGATGGAGAAGACAATGTACAAGTAAACGGCAGTAGCAGTTTCAAGATACATGTGAATGGAAAGCCCAATAATATGATGAGCAATAATCCGAAGGAAGTACTGAAAAGTATGCCGGCAAACACAATCAAATATATTGAGGTGATAACTTCACCGGGAGCTAAATATGATGCGGAAGGTATCGGAGGTATTCTGAATATCGTCACAGTAGGTTCCGGATTTGAAGGATACACGGCTACTTTCAGAGGAAATGCTAATAATAACGGAGTAGGTGCCGGCACTTACGCAATGGTGAAACAAGGTAAACTGACTGTTTCTGCCAACTATAACTACAATTATAATAATAGCCCGCGCAGCTATTCCAATAGTTATCGCGAAAACTATGAACCGGATAAAGAGAATGAAAAATATCTGGAATCGGAAAGTAGCTCCAAGTCGAAAGGGAATTTCCAGTATGGCAATTTGGAAGCCAGTTACGAGATTGATACGTTGAGGCTGCTGACCGTGGCTTTCGGAATGTACGGCAGTAGTGACAAAAGTAACAGTGACGGAAATACAATTATGCACGGAGCTGACCGACAGGATTTTGCGTACCGTTATAGAACCGACAATCATGGAAAAGGGTCATGGTATTCTATCAACGGAAATATAGACTATCAACGTACTTCCCGAAAGAATAAAGAACGGATGATTACGTTTTCTTATAAAATCAATTCCCAACCCCAAACGAATGATTCATATAATACTTATCTGGACATCGAGCCTGATGAGAATAAACTGGATATCATTAAAGAATTGTCATTAAAGAATTTCCATTCGGATGGAAAGACAAATACGATGGAGCAGACTTTCCAGGTGGACTATACTACTCCGATTGGAAAGTTGCATACAATTGAAACCGGTGCCAAATATATTTTCCGACGTAACTCCAGTGATAATCGGTTTTATGAAGCCGAGGGAGCAAGTGAAAACTATGCATATAATGAGAATCGTAGTAGCGAGTACCGTCATTTGAATCATATTCTCTCTGCTTATGCCGGATATACGCTGAAATACAAGGGATTTACTTTCAAACCGGGATTACGTTATGAGCAAACCATACAAGAGGTGAAGTATCTGGTGGGTCCGGGCGAGAACTTTGATTCGAATTTTAGTGATCTGGTTCCTTCCGTTTCCTTGGGAATAAAACTAGGAAAGACGCAGAATTTGCGTGGTGGATATAATATGCGTATCTGGCGTCCGGGTATCTGGAATTTGAATCCTTATTTCGATAATCAGAATCCGATGTTTATCAATCAGGGAAATCCGAACCTGAAGAGTGAGAAGAGTCATTCGTTCGACTTGTCTTACAGCAGTTTTACGTCCAAGTTCAACATCAATCTTTCTTTGCGTCATTCTTTCAATAACAATGGAATTGAAAGAATCAGCCGTTTGATTACTGATAAAGACGGAGAAATCTTTGAAGGTGGGCATAAAGCTCCCTACGGTGCACTGTATAGCACATACGGTAATATCGGAAAGAGCCGGGAAACAGGATTGAACTTTTATTTGAACTGGAATGCTTCTCCTAAAACGAGAATTTACGTCAATGGACGTGGCAATTATAGCGATTTGCGGAGTCCTGCCCAAGAGTTGCACAATTATGGATGGAATGCTTCTGCTTATGGAGGAATTCAGCAGACCTTACCGGGAAAAGTACGTTTGAGCCTGAACGGTGGAGGTAGCACACCCCGAATCAGTTTGCAGGGAAAAGGTTCAGGATATAGTTATTATAGTTTGGGATTGAGCCGTTCTTTCCTGAAAGAAGAACGTCTTTCTTTGAATATTTATTGCAGCAATGTTCTGGAGAAATACAGAACTTACAATAACCACACAGAAGGAGCTAACTTTATTTCGAAGAGTTCGAGCAAATATCCGAGCCGGTATTACGGTTTCAGTATTAGCTATCGGCTTGGTGAGTTGAAAGCCAGTGTGAAGAAAGCCGCACGAAGCATCGACAATGACGATGTGAAAGGTGGCGGCGGCGGAGGTGGAAACACCGGTGGTGGAGGTGGCCAGTAGACCACTTCCGCACACCGAGATTCCCTCTTATTTCTGTCTCACGTCTTGCTTGTTGGCGTTAAAACCAAGTTTGGTTAACCCGGCCTGTACGTCGGGATGGCTCATGAAGAGTTTCCACAATAATCCGCTCCGGTAGTTTTCGATCATGACAGCAATAGGACCCTGGTCGATAGCCAGATAACGTTGCGGATACCAATTGTCCGTTTCGCTGAAAGCATCGTAGAATCCGAAAGGACCGAACACTTTATCTCTCATACTATATAGATGGCGCATCACTTGCATGGAATATTCCGGTGTATAGATAATGGATGAAAGCGCGGCGGTAGGGGAGATTACTCCTTTGTCCTCCTGCTCATTGGGCGAATGAGCCGCATATCCATCGACGGAGTAGCTGGCGGTCAGTCCCCAACAATCCGGTCCGAAACCTTTGTAATGTTTAGGGTTGCGGATGCAGTAAGCACGGTTCACCAGTGTCAGGTTGCGCATTTCGTGGAAGTAGCTGGGGCAGTATTCATCTTTCAGTCCCACCGGATCAAGTCCGAGAAAAGAGTATTGAGCCCAGAAAAGCGGTCCGGCTTCGGTGCCCTGATAGCAGAGGTGCAACTCGATTCCTTCCACTTTATGCGGAGAAACGATGGCTCCGTTCTGTGCCCAACCGTCATGATAGACAGCCGCAGGTACTCCGTGTGTAGGAGAAGCGGCGGCAAGAATATACATAATCATACATTCGTTGTAGCCGTGTACAGGGAAATTCATTTCCCAGCCATACGTTGGACTCCAATGCCAGTAAAGAACGTTTTGCCCGCCTTGCCGATACCAGTTCCAGTCGACATCCCGCCAAATCTGGTCGATACGTTGGGCGAGGGCTTTCTCTTTCTCGTTTCCGTTGACGTAATATTGGTGTACGGCCAGCAGTCCTTGGATGAGGAAAGCGGTCTCTACCAGATCGCCCCCATTATCTTTCTGGCCGAATGGTTTCACCTTGCCCGTATCACCATACCACCAATGAGGGTAGGCTCCGTGGAAACGGTCTGCCTTTTCGAGGAAAGAAACGATGCGTTCCATTCGTGCCAGTCCCTCTTCGCGGGTGACGTAACCGCGGTCGATTCCCGCAAGGATAGCCATGATGCCGAAGCCGCTGCCACCGGAAGTGACTACGTTGGCATCGTTTTCTGGATAAACGCCGTCTACATGATAACGTTCGGGAGCTAAGCCGCTATTCGGCTCGGCACCTTCCCAGAAATAAAGGAAAGTCCGTCGCTGGACGGTATCCATCAGGGCGTCGTCCGATAACGAGTCGGTGGCTGCGGAAAGGTTATTGCTTTTGCTTTTCCCTTTACAGCTCTGGAAAGTCAGGGCAACGGCGGATAGAAATAGTAACATGAGCGGAAGTGCACTCATTTCTATTATTCTTTTATATTTATCGTTCATAATCAAGGTGATAAAAGTTTAGTTTAACGTGAACTTCGCGGTTTTCACATCACGGCTGTTCGTACCGATCATCACTTCAAAGTCGCCCGGTTCGGCAACCAGTTGCAAGTCATAATTATAGTATCGAAGCATTTCCGGAGCAATCTTGAAACGGACAATCTTCATTTCTCCCGGTTCGAGGAATATCTTTTGGAAACCTTTCAGCTCTTTGACGGGACGGGTACTGCTACCCACAACGTCGCGGATATAAAGCTGTACCACTTCCGAGCCGGGCCATGTTCCGGTATTGGTAACCTCCACTGCCGCGGTCAACGAACCGTTCATGTCCATGGAAGAATGACTCAAGTCGATGTCGCTGTAAGAGAACGTCGTATAAGAAAGGCCGTAACCGAACGGATAAAGCGGATCATTATCCACATCAAGATAGTTGCTGCGGAATTTCTCGAACCATTTGCCATCTTTCAATGGGCGTCCGGTATTTTTGTGCACATAATAAAGAGGTATCTGGCCGACATTCTTCGGGAAAGTCATGGTCAGTTTTCCACCCGGATTGACGTAACCGAAGAGGGCGTCACCAATGGCGTAAGCGGCTTCACTACCTCCGAACCATACATTCAGAATGGCAGGCACATGCTCCTGTTCCCAGTTCAGCGTAAGCGGACGTCCGGTAAATAACACCAGTACCACCGGTTTGCCTGTCTTTAAAAGTTCTTTCAACAGATTCTGTTGTACGTCGGGAATATTCAAGTCCGTACGGCTGCTGCTTTCACCGCTCATTTCAGAAGATTCGCCTAGCGCTGCGATGATGATATCCGACCGACGGGCTACGTTCAATGCTTCGTCCAGCAACTGCTGGTCGGTGCGATTGTCACGGTTCAGGGAACGGCCGAACATCGTTGCCCGTTCTTCGTAACTTGCATCACTAATCAGGTTGCTTCCTTTAGCGTACATGATATTCGCTTTTCCGGCTGTCATCTCTTTCAATCCTTCTACCAAAGAAGGGCAACGGTCGAGCACAGCTGCTACGCTCCATGTACCCGGCATATTGCTACGGCTGTTTGCCAACGGACCGATTACTGCAATATTTCCTTTTGGGTTGAAAGGCAACAACGGATTTCCGTTCGGATTACCGTCGGGACTGTCATTCTTCAGAAGAACGAAACTTTCTGCTGCAATTCTGCGGGCTGCATCACGATGGGCTTTGGTAAAGATGTCGCGTGCCGGACGTTTCGGATCGCAATATTTATAGGGATTATCAAACAATCCCAGTTTATATTTGGCTTCCAGAATACGACGGCAAGCCGTATTCAATGTTTCCATAGAGACTTTTCCTTCCTGAACGGATTTCTTCAGTGTCCCTACAAAACCCTCGCTTACCATATCCATATCCACTCCGGCGTTGATGGCACGGGCGGATACTGTCTGAAGATCGCCGATACCGTGGTCGATCATTTCTGAAATTCCGGTATAATCAGTCACTACAAAACCGTTGAATCCCCACTGTCCGCGGAGAATATCCGTCATCAGCCATTTATTGGCAGTGGCCGGAATACCGTCTACTTCATTAAAAGAAGCCATCACGCTGCCTACACCCGCTTCAACGGCTGCTTCATACGGCAGCATATAATCATTGAACATTCGTTGGCGGCTCATATCCACGGTGTTATAGTCGCGGCCGGCTTCACCTGCCCCATATAGCGCAAAGTGTTTTACGCAGGCCATGATTTCGTCATTCCGTTCCATGTTTTTCCCCTGATAGCCGCGTACCATCGCTTCGGCAATCATGGCACCGAGAAACGGGTCTTCGCCACTACCTTCGGATACGCGTCCCCAACGAGGGTCACGTGAAATATCCACCATCGGGCTGAAAGTCCATGAGATTCCATCAGCACTTGCCTCTACAGCCGCAATGCGGGCAGACTCTTCAATGGCTGTCATGTCCCAGGTGCAAGACAAACCGAGCGGGATAGGGAACATCGTTTCGTACCCGTGAATAACGTCCATCCCGAACAATAACGGAATACCCAGCCGGGAATCTTCCACAGCCTGTTTCTGTACTTCACGTATTTTCTCTACTCCTTTCAGATTGAACAATCCTCCCACTTCGCCTTTCTTGATTTTTGCGGCGATGTCGCTGCTTTTAGCCTGTCCCGTAGTGATCTCTCCGGTGACAGGAAGATTTAACTGTCCGATTTTTTCTTCCAGCGTCATTTTATTCATCAATACGTCGATGAAACGATCCATATCCTGTGGCGACTTTTGTGCCGACGCGGTTAGAAAACCTGCGGCAAACAACAGGACGGATAGACTTAACTTTTTGTATATCATATTATTATAGTTACTTTTATCTCTATTCATATAAAGTCCTCCTGATGCGTTGAATGTTCGGCACCGAGGAGGACATTGTTCGACACCGAGGAACAGTAGTTTCGGCACCGAGGAAACAACCGTTCGGCACCGAGGAACTTTCTTATTGGTAGTCGGGGTTCTGTACTAACACTCCCTTAGACTTGTCGATCTCTGTCTGTGGCAGTGGAAGCAGTGCGTTTTTGTCCTGATAATTGGTTTTACCGGCTGCGCGCAACACTTCTTTTGCAATGCCCCAACGAACGAGGTCATAGAAACGGTCGAATTCCAACCCTAATTCCACACGGCGTTCGTGGCGGATGGCCTCACGCAATTCTCCCTGATCGGTAGTCGTCACTTTAGGCAATATATTGCTATTGGTGCCTCTGGCGCGTGCGCGTACTTGTTCCAAATAGTCGATTGCTTCACCCGGAATACCTTTTTCATTAGCTGATTCGGCTCCCATCAGCAGTACATCTGCGTAGCGGATCAGACGAATGTTTACCCAGAATCCTTTGTTGGTATATTCTTTACGCAATGCCGGGTCGGTATAGGCTTTCTTATTGAAATAAGCACCCATTGCCGGGGAAACCGGAGACTCGCCGTATGGTTCGTTGGTGTTTTCCGGTGTGATAGGATCGCTGTCCGAGTGGCGGAAGTAGAGTAGGGTAGAGTTTTTGCGTGGATCACCCTGTTCGTATGCTTGCGCCATATACTCTGTTGCCATGTGCCATCCCCATCCCAAGTCCCATTGACCTGCTCCGCGTACACCTTGTACTTCACAGAACTGGCTACCGATAACGGTACTTTGAGGAAGAGCGGCAGTAGCTGTACATTGCAACTCGAATATAGAACCTCCGTTATTTTCACCATCATCCGTGAAAATCTCATTATACGGAGTCTTTAAGTTGTAGAGCCCCTTTTTGATGACGTCGGTGGAGGCTGTGTACATATTGTTCCAGTCGTTGCGCATCATATAAGTACGCGCGTGTAAGGAACGGGCAGCTCCCCAAGTCAGTCGTCCGGTGTATTCGCTGCTCCATGTTTCCGGCAATGACTCTTCTGCTGTTTTCAGGTCCTTGTCGATTTGCTCATAGATTTTATCAGCACTTGTCTTCGGGATATTGGCTTCCGAAGCATCGTTGATTTTATAAGTCACCAAAGGAACTTCGCCGAAAGCTCTTACCAGATTGAAGTAGCAATAAGCACGGAAGAAAGAGGCCTCTCCCTTATTGATGATGTCTTCAGTTTCTGTTTGTCCGGCTGTTTCTTTTTCTGCAATGGCATCAAGAATCTCATTACATTGGTAGATGATGGCATAATTCTGTCCCCAATAAGCACCCAGTAGGCCGTTGGTCGGTGTATACACAAAATCATCATACATTTCGGCTACATCAGAGCCATCGCTGGCAATACTTCCTTTTTCCGAATCTTCCGAACGGAAACAGTGGATGGCAAAAGCAGGAGGGCCGGCTGTCACATTATAGTTACGCATCATCGTATAGACATTATAAATCTTCCCGTTGACCAGAGCGTTCGGATTATCATCTTCCGTAAACTGTCCTTGTGGACTACGATCCAGAAAGTCACTACAGCTGCCTAGAAATAATGTAGTTGAAGTAATAAGGGTTGCAAATATATATTTATTCAGTTTCATATAATGATAGTTTTAAAGATTAAAGTTGTGTTCCGCATGGAAAACTGGCAGTGGCACCTTGTCACTAGAATGTTAGGTTGATACCGAAGGTATAGACTGCAGGTACAGGATAACTGCCGTTATCTACTCCGAATGCGGTGGCAGTTCCTCCAAGTTCGGGAGTATATCCGGTGTTATGTTTCCATGTCTTCAAGTTCTGTATGTTGACATAGACTTTCAGAGCTTGCAGACGTATTTTGGCAATTAAGCTCTTGTCGAACGTATACGCTAACTGTACGTTGCGGATACGGAAGAATTTGCCGTCCTCAATGTAATAGTCGGAGTTGAGGTTGTTGATGGAATGTTTGGTGTTCAGCAACGGTTGGGTGTTGGACGTACCTTCTCCGTGCCAGCGGTCCAAGCGTTGTTCCAGGTAGTTGAACTGGGCAAAATTGTAGTTATCCCATGTACGGAAAATCTTGTTTCCACCTTGTCCCATCATGTCGATGCCTAACGACCAATTCTTGTAGTCTACTCCGAGAGAAAAACCGTAAGTGACCTTTGGAGTCGGGTTGCCTATCATGGTACGGTCTTCCGGGGTGATTTCTCTGTCACCGTTCACATCGGCGAATTTCAGGTCACCGGGGGTAACGGTAGCCAGTGTATTTTTGGGTGATGCGTCAATATCTGCTTGTGACTGATAAACGCCTGCCACTTTATAACCATAGAAATATCCGATAGGATAACCTGCCATTGTGTAACTTTGCTGCTTATCTCCGGCAATGATGGAATATCCTTCCTGAACAAGACTTTTTACCTCATTCTTGATAGTAGTCAGGTTGGCACTGACGGAATATCCCCAGTCACCAATCTGATCGCGCCAGGTTACAGCCATTTCCACTCCTTTATTCTGGATCTCTCCCAAGTTTCCGATACCGGGGATAGTTCCGGAAATTCCGGGAACTTCGGCTAACAAATCTTTGGTATTCTTCTTATAGTAAACACCCTCAAAATGCAAGCGGTTGCGAAGCAGGTTCGTTTCAAATCCGGCTTCCCAGGCTTCTACTTTTTCCCAACGCAGGTTAGGATTAGGAAGATAGGCAAGCTGGTATCCGGGATAAATGATGGACGGTTTACCGAATACAGCCGAATAAGCATTGGTCAATAAGGGTTCGGCAGGATAGGCTTTATCCAGGTTCTGGTTTCCTAACGTACCGTAAGATGCTTTGATTTTCAACATATCCAGCCATTTGATGTCTTTCATAAATTCTTCTTCGGACATCAACCAACCTCCACCCAGTGAGAAGAAGTTCTGCCATTCATTGCCTGTGTAGGAGAAAGCGGAAGAACCATCCCGGCGGAAAGATCCGTTGAACAGATATTTACCTTTATAGTTGTAGATCACACGTGCAAGTACGGATAATGTACTGCGTTCCCATTGAGTACTTCCATTGGTAGCGGTAGCCGCATCGCCGATGCTAACAAACCATTTGTCCGGATTATCCGGAATAACCAGTCCGACCCCCTGCTTGCGTGCTCCGTCCAATCGGCTCAACGAATTATAATAGGTAGTAAAACCGGCGGTAGCTGTCAGGTTATGATTTCCATTATCAAAGCTGTTGGTGTATGTCAATAAATAGTCGCTCTGAACTTTTGTTTCATTCTCTTTAAACTGGCTGACCTCGGTCTTGCCTGTTCCCAAAGTAGAGATCCCTCCGTTGACAGCGGCATCGTATACTTTTACGATCGGTGTATACGTCCGTCCGTTGTTCGACGCATAATCCATGGAGAACATTGCTTTGAACGTGAAATGTTTCAGGAAGTCTACTTCACCATAAATATTACCGGATGCCCGGTAGTTCTCCGCTTTGGTAGTATTCGCTTTCAATTCGACGTCTACCATCGGGTTGCTAATCTGCGCTTTCTGGAATTCGGGCAGAGCCGTATATAATCCGTATTCGTTGTTATACACCGGAGCGATAGGAGTTGCACGCAGGGCATTCAACACCTGTTTGGAATCGGCAGGAAGCATACGTGCTCCGTTGAATTGGAAACCGACTTTCAAAAAGTCCGTAATCTTATAATCATTACTTGCGTTGATGGTTACCTTACTGAATTTCTCATGCTCGATGTTGCCTTGTTCGTAAGAGTAGCCTACGCCCAGATAGAAACTGTGTTTGGGCGAAGCCCCTGTAATACTGATGTTATTGTTTGTAATGAAAGCAGTCTGGAAAATTTCGTCTTGCCAGTCTGTATTGGCATCCCAGCCGGTATAATCGAAAGGATCGTCTCCTTGATTGGCGAGCTGTTCGTTATATAGTTCCTTGAATTGTGAACCATTCACCAGTTTCACTTTATCCACCACTTTCTTGAAACCGAAAGAAGTATTGATATTGACCAGCGTCTGCCCCTCTTTGGCTTTCTTTGTGGTAATGATGATGACACCATTCGCACCGCGAACACCGAAGATAGCCAGAGATGACGGGT
>ERZ506753.1754-NODE-1754-length-12143-cov-4.227416_pt1 | contig 12143 bp, 7 predicted proteins | sample MGYA00513044_ERZ506753 | MGnify/ENA metagenome assembly ERZ506753 | reverse complement strand
CATCGTCACCCCCGGCACCGTCATGGACGACTCCATGCCGGCCCCGAACCAGAGCAACTACATCTGCGCCGTGGCCACGGACGAGACCGGCGCGGGCATCTGCTTCTGCGACCTGTCCACCGGCGAGGCGCAGGCCACCTCCTTCACCGGCGCCGGCGCCGTGGAGCACATCTGCAACGAGCTGGGGCGCTTTGCCCCCCGGGAGGCGCTGCTCTCCCCGGAGGCGGCGCAGGAAAAGCGCATCACAAGTCTGCTCACCGACCGGCTGAACTGCTACTGGCAGGACGGCGGCGAGACCCGCTTTCTGCCCCAGGAGGCGGCGGAGCTGACCCGGAAGCAGTTTCCCCAGGCCGCCGACCTGAGCGTCGTGGCCTACCGGGCGGTGGGCGGCGTGCTCAACTATCTTTACGAGACGCAGCGCACCGACCTGAGCTATCTCTCCTCCCTGCGCCACTATGAGAGCGACCGCTTCATGGAGCTGGATCTCACCGCCCGGCGCAATCTGGAGCTGACCGAGACCCTCCGGGGCGGTGAGAAGAAGGGCAGTCTCCTGTGGGTGCTGGATAAGACAAAGACCGCCATGGGCTCCCGCATGATCCGCAGCTGGATCGAGCAGCCCCTCATCTCGCCCGCCGCCATCCGCCGCCGTCTGGACGGCGTGCAGGCGCTGGTGGAGCACACCATGGAGCGGGAGGAGCTGATCCTCGCCCTGCGGGAGGTCACCGATCTGGAGCGCATCATCGGCCGGGTGGTCTACGGCTCCGCCAACGCCCGGGATCTGGCCTCGCTGGCCACCGGTCTGGGCAAGATTCCCAAGCTGCGGGAGCTCTGCGCCGCCGTGGACGCCCCTCTCATCGCCGAGGTGCGGCAGGGGCTGGACGATCTGACCGCGCTCCGGGAGGAGCTGGAGCGGGCCATCGTGGACGAACCCCCGTTCACCGTCCGGGAGGGCGGCATGATCCGCACGGGCTACAGCGAAGAGGTGGACCGGCTCCGCTCCATCCAGACCGGCGGCCGGGATCTGGTGGCCCAGATGGAGGCCCGGGTCAAGGAGGAGTGCGGCATCCGCAACCTCAAGGTGAGCTACAACAAGGTGTTCGGCTATTACATCGAGGTGGCCAAGAGCCAGTCCGAGCTGGTGCCCGACAGCTGGGTACGCAAACAGACCACCGTGAACTCCGAACGCTACATCAATCAGGAACTGAAGGATCTGGAGCACACCATCTTCTCCGCCGGAGACAAGGTGACGGCGCTGGAATACGAGCTGTTTTCCGCCCTGCGGGAGAAGGTGAGCGCCCAGGTGGAGGCCATTCAGGCCACCGCCCGGGCCGTGGCCCAGCTGGACGTGCTGTGCTCCTTCGCCGCCGTGGCGGTCAAGAACCACTACGTCATGCCCACCGTAGATGACTCCGGCGTCATCGACATCAAGGAGGGACGCCATCCGGTGGTGGAGAAGGTGCTGAAGGACGCTTGGTTCGTGCCCAACGACACCTACATGGACGGGCGGGACGACACCCTCGCCATCATCACCGGCCCCAACATGGCCGGTAAATCCACCTATATGCGGCAGGTGGCGCTCATCTGCCTGATGGCGCAGGCGGGCTCCTTTGTCCCGGCTCAGTCCGCCCATCTGGGTGTGGTGGATCGGGTGTTCACCCGCATCGGCGCCAGCGATGACCTGTCCGCCGGACAGTCCACCTTCATGGTGGAGATGAACGAGGTGGCGGAAATCCTGAAGCACGCCACCGGCAAGAGCCTGCTCATTCTGGACGAGATTGGCCGGGGCACCTCCACCTATGACGGCATGAGCATCGCCCGGGCAGTGCTGGAATACTGCGCGGGCAAAAAGCTGGGCGCCAAGACCCTGTTCGCCACCCACTACCACGAGCTCACCGTGCTGGAGGGGCAGCTGCCCGGCGTGAAGAATTACAACATCGCCGCCAAGAAGAAAAAAGACGACATCATCTTCCTCCGGAAGATCGTTCGGGGCGGAGCTGACCAGTCCTACGGCATCGAGGTGGCCAAGCTGGCCGGCGTGCCGGAGCCGGTGATCCGCCGGGCAAGAGCCATTCTGGAGGAGCTGGAAAACGGCGAAGGCGTCCCCGTTCCGCATCCCCGGCCCAAAGAGCCGGAGGAAGAGGAGCAGGTGTCCCTGCTGGATCTGGGCGCCGTGGAGTGCGCCCAGCGCATCCGCGCCCTGGATCTCAATACCCTCACCCCCATCGAGGCCATGAACCTGCTGTACGAGCTGAAGGGAAAGCTGTGAAAGTCAGCGCCGCACCCAAAAAGATTCTTATAACTATCTTAACAAAATCCCTTTAAAATACTGCTATAATGACCGTGTCAAACGGGATCATTTGACTTAGAAAGAGGAACCTTATGTCCAAGATACATCAGCTCGACCCCCATGTGGCGGATCTGATCGCCGCCGGCGAGGTGGTGGAGCGCCCGGCCAGCGCCGTGAAGGAGCTGACGGAAAACGCCATTGACGCCGGGGCCACCGCGGTGACGGTGGAGATCCAGCGGGGCGGCATGAGCTATATCCGGGTGACGGACAACGGCTCCGGCATCGAGCCGGAGGACTGCCTGACCGCCTTCCTGCGCCATGCCACCAGCAAGATCCGCACCGAGTTTGATCTGGAGGCCATCGGCACGCTGGGCTTCCGGGGCGAGGCGCTGGCCGCCATCGCGTCGGTGAGCCGGGTGGAGCTGATGACCCGCACCGAGCGCGCCGCCGCGGGCACCGCCCTGCTGCTGGACGGCGGCGTGGTGCGCAAGCGGGAGGAAGTCGGCTGCCCCAAGGGCACCACCCTCATCGTCCGGGATCTGTTTTTCAACACCCCCGCCCGCCAGAAGTTCCTGAAGCGCGACTCCGCCGAGGGCAGCGCCGTCATGGCCGTCGTCCAGCACGCCGCCCTCAGCCACCCGGAGGTGAGCTTCCGCTTCCTGCGGGAGGGCAAGGAGGAGCTGAACACCCCCGGCGACGGCAGCCTCAAGAGCGCGGTCTACGCCGTGCTGGGCCGGGACATGGCCCTGGGCTTCGTGCCCTGCAAGGGCAGCGGCGAGGACATCAGCGTGGACGGCTTCCTCTCCAAGCCGGTCTGCTGCCGGGGCTCCCGGGCCAGCCAGTTCTTCTTTGTCAACGGCCGCTATGTGAAGTCCCGCACCATGCAGGCGGCGCTGGAGCAGGCCTACCAGAACCAGAAGATGGTGGGCCGTTTCCCCGGCTGCGTGCTCCATCTGACCACCCGTCTGAACGGCGTGGACGTGAACGTCCACCCCACCAAGACTGAGGTGAAGTTCACCAGCGAGAAAAAGCTCTTTGACGCGGTGTACTACGCCGCCAAAGCGGCATTGGAGGAGGACTCCGGCGCGCCCAGAGCCGTGCTGGAGGAGCGCCCCAAGGCCGCGCCCAGGCACGACAACGTGACGGCCAACCAGACTTTTTTCCGCACTACCACCGCCCAGCAGTTTCGCAGCGAGCTGCACAGCGACGCCAAAACGCCCTACGCGGTGGACGCGCCCCGGATGCGCACCGAGGAGCCGCTGGGCTTTTCCAAACCCGGTGCAAAGCCGGAGCCTGCCAGAGAGCCGGAGCGGAGCTTTGCCCGCTATGTCCCGTCTCAGAAGCCGTCGGCGCCGCTGAAGCGCCCGCCGATGCCGCCCATGCCCGGCGAGTACGCTCAGCAGACTGTGGAAAAGTCTGTGCCGCTCCCGGCGGAGGAAGAACTCCACAGCCCCGGGACGCGGGATGTGGAAAACTCCGCGCCCGACGAAATGCAGCGCGCTCCCGCACCGGAGATGCCCGCCGCCGAAGCGCCGACAGCACCCACTGCGCTGAGCGCTGTCCCTGTGCCGGAGACACCGGCGCAGGAGGAAATGGCTGTACCGGTGCCCGAGGGGGAAAACGCCGCGCCCGTTTTCGAGGAAGCCCCGGTGGAGAAAGACCACCCGGCCGACGCCCCGGACACCCCGGACTGGCGGCTAGCCGGTGAGGTGCTGCACACCTATGCCATCGTAGAGCGGGGCGACGAGGTCTGGTTTATCGACAAGCACGCCGCCCATGAGCGGATGAATTTTGACCGGCTCAAGGCCATGCACCATAAGCCCATGAGCCAGCTGCTGCTCACCCCGAAGATCCTGCGCCCGTCCCCGGAGGAGCATGCCGTGCTGACGGAGAATCTGCCTCTGCTGGCGGAGTTCGGCTTCGAGGCCGAGGACTTCGGCGGCGGCAGTCTGATCGTCCGGCAGGCCCCGGACTACCTGCCCGCCGAGCAGATCGAGTCCGCCCTGTGTGAGATCGCCGCCAGGCTGATCGCCACCGGCACCGCCGACCCGGATGCCGCCCGGGACGAAGTGCTGCACACCATGGCCTGCAAGAGCGCCATCAAGGGCGGCTGGATTAGCGGCGAGGAAGAACTGAAGGCCGTCTGTGCTGCCGTCATGCGCGACGAGGTGCGCTACTGCCCCCACGGCCGTCCCGTGGCCATCCGCATGACCAAAAAGGATCTGGAAAAGCAGTTCAAGCGGGCGTGAGGGGTTTCACTGGGTCTGCACCGGAATCCTTCAGAGTCCCTGCACATATCCCCACAAAAGGAGTGTTATAAAATGCCCCCACAGGTCGTTTGCGTGGTTGGCCCCACCGCTTCGGGCAAAACTGCCCTTGGCGTCTGGCTGGCAAAGCATTATAATGGCGAGGTAGTGAGCTGCGACTCCATGCAGATCTACCGCCGCATGGACATCGGCACCGCCAAGCCCACCCGCGAGGAGATGGACGGCGTACCCCATCATATGATCGACGTCGCCGACCCGGAGGAGGATTACTCCGCCGAGCGCTACCGCCGGGAGGCGGTGCCCGTGGTGGACGACATTCTCGCCCGGGGAAAGCTGCCCATCATCGTGGGCGGAACCGGGCTCTATCTGGACGCCTTGCTCAACGGCCACGACTTCGCAGTGAAGTCCACCGGCTGGCGGGAGAAGCTCCAGAAGAAGTATGACGAGGAGGGCATCCAGCCCCTCTGGGAGGCGCTGACCGAGATCGACCCGGAGTCCGCCACCCGGCTCCACCCCATGGACACCAAGCGGGTGATCCGGGCGCTGGAGGTGTGGTACGAGACGGGAGAGACCATCTCCGCCCACAACGCCGCCACCCGGCTGCTGCCGCCCCGCTACACGGCGCTGAAGCTGGGGCTGAACTACGAAAACCGCGCCGACCTCTATGCGCGCATTGACGCACGGGTGGAGGAGATGGCCGCGTCCGGTCTGGCCGACGAGGTGCGCGCCCTGCTGGAAAGCGGCGTCAGCTCCGGCTGCACCGCCATGCAGGCCATCGGCTACAAGGAGCTGTGCGCGGCCGTGGAGGACGGCGGCGACCTGACGGCGGCGCTGGACGAGGTCAAGCTGCGCTCCCGGCAGTACGCCAAGCGCCAGCTCACCTGGTTCCGCCGCGACCGCACCACCCAGTGGTACCGCCACGGCAGCCAACCCGATCCGGAAGCGCTTCGACGCTTTGCGGCAGAAAAACTGGCCGAAGCTGGAATACAATGACCCGGGGACTGTCCGGGTCGGCACGTCCCTGACTTTACAGAAAAAGGACGTGTTCCAGATGACAAAGGAAACCAATCACCTGCAGGAAGCATTTCTCACCCGACTTTACCGCACCCGTATGCCCGTGACCATGTTTTTGATGAACGGCTACCAGCTGCGGGGCATCATCACCGGCTTTGACGCCTTTGTGGTGGTGCTGACCAGCGACGGAAGGCAGCAGGTGATCTACAAGCACGCGATCTCCACCATTTCGCCGGAGCGGCCGGTACCGCTGCGGGAGGAGGCGTGAGACCCGAAAGGAACAAAGCAATGAAACAGGGCACCCTCATCACACGCATCATCATACTGGTCCTCTTCCTCGGCATAGCGGCCTATTTTGGCGTCTATGTGTGGTCGTCCCTCACCTCGGGGATCACCACCACCACGGCGTACAGCTACACCGCCGAGCGGAAGGTGACCTCCACCGGCTGGTTTTTCCGGGACGAGGCGGTGCTGGAGGACGCCTCCGAGCTGGCCGAGGTGCTGCGTACGGACGGTGAGGCGGTGGCCGTGGGCGACACGGTGGCCCGGATCTACTCCAGCGATGAGGGCTATGCGGTCCAGAAGCAGCTGGACGAGGCCCAGTCCAATCTGAGCAGCCTGAAGTACATTCTCAGCCGCACCAGTGAGTCGGCGGACACCATCGCGCTGGACGACGACATTGCCGACGCCTTTGCCGCCCTGCATTACAGCGTCGCCAGCGGCGATCTGTCCGATCTGGGCACCGATGCCGACGAGCTGCGGGGGCTGATCTTCCGCCGGGATTATACCTACAACGGCACCGACTCCCTACAGGCCCAGATCGACGAGGCGCAGGCTCAGGTGGACGCGCTGCGCGCCCAGTCCAGCAGCGCCTACACACCGGTGAGTGCCCCGGTGGCGGGGCTGTTCTCCTCGGCGGTGGACGGCTTTGAGGCCGTCATGACCACCGCCGCGCTGGAGGGACTGACGCCCGGCGGTCTGGACGGCCTGAGCGCTCAGGCCGTCGGCACTCCCTCCGACAGCATCGGCAAGATCATCACCAGCTCCGGCTGGTACTTCAGCTGCAACCTGACGGAGCAGGAGGCGGAGGATCTCTACGCCGGGGCCTCCGTCACCCTGCGCTTCCGGGACACGGCGCGCAGCTTCCCTGCCACCGTCAAGCGGGTCAGCGATTCGGAGGACGGGCGGGTGAACGTCACGTTTTACGGCTCCGACTACGCTGCCCAGGTGGCGGCGCTGCGGGAGCAGGAGGTCACCGTCGTCACGGAGACGGCCACCGGCTTCCGGGTGCCCAAGCGCGCCGTGCGCGTCAATCAGGACGAGGCGCTGGACTCCGCAGGCCAGCTGGGCGTCTACCGGGTGTCCGGCGCTCAGGCAAAGTGGGTGCCTGTCAACATCATCTGGGAGGAGGACGATTTTTACCTCGTCACCCAGGCCTACGACTATGAGACCGATGAGAACGGCAAGACCACTCAGGTGGCCCAGAGCGAATTTGACAAGGCAAGCAATCTCCGCGCCGGTGACACCATCATCGTCCGGGGCGAAAATATCTACAACGGAAAGGTCGTAACGGATTGAGTATGGACAAGACACTGGAGAGCAACATTCAGGCCGTTCGCGCCCGCATTGAGGCTGCCGCCCGGGAGGCGGGCCGGGACCCCGGCGAGATCACCCTCTGCGCCGCCACCAAGGTGCAGACCAGCGACACCATTCGCGCCGCCATCGCCGCGGGCATCGCCGTGTGCGGCGAGAACCGGGTGCAGGAGTTCACCGCCCATCTGGCGGACGACGCCTACGCCGGGGCGAAAGTCCACTTCATCGGCCATTTGCAGCGCAATAAGGTGAAGTACATCGTGGGCAAGGTGGATCTCATCGAGTCGGTGGACAACCGGGAGCTGCTGGAGATGATCGACAAGCGGGCGGAAAAGGTCGGCGTCGTGCAGGATATTCTGATTGAGGTGAACATCGGCGGCGAGGAGAGCAAGTCCGGCGCAGCCCCCGAGGAGGCGGAGCGTCTGGCCGCTCTGGCTGGCAGTCTTTCCCATGTCCGGCTGCGGGGATTGATGGCAATTCCTCCCGTTTCCACCGGGGAGGGCTCCAACCGCAAGTTTTTTGCCGCCATGCATCAGCTTTTTGTTGACTTGCAAGGGAAAAAGTACGATAATGAGAGTACTATGGACATATTGTCAATGGGCATGAGCAAAGATTATCCCGACGCCATCCTGGAGGGGGCGACCCTCGTCCGGGTGGGCACTGCACTGTTCGGCCCGCGGCCGGCTCTGCGCGCGCAGGGCTGAGCATATAATTTGCTTCGATATGAAGGAGGAGCCTATTCATGGGACTCATGGATGAACTGAGAAAACTGGCCCGGCCCTACGAGGACGAGGACGAAGAATACGACGAGGAGCTGGAGGACACCGCCGAGGACGAGGAAGAGGCCGAAGCGCCCGCTGAGCCCGCCCCCCGCCGCAGCTTCCGCCGGGAGAGCCGCGAGACGGCAGCTCCCGTCCGCGAGACGCCCCGGCCGACCCGTGAGAGCGCCCGCTCCTATTCCGCCGGCAGCAGCTATGAGCCGTCCCCCCGCCGGGGCGACAAGGTGGTCAACATCAACGCCACCACCCAGCTGCAGGTCGTGCTGGTGAAGCCGGAGAAGTTTGAGAACGCCTCCGACATCGCCGACCATCTGCGCGAGAAGCGCACCGTGGTGCTCAATCTGGAGACCACCAACAAGGACGTCTCCCGCCGCCTGATCGACTTCCTCTCCGGCGTGGCCTACGCCCAGGAGGGCAAGATCAAGCGCATCAGCGCCGCGACCTACATCATCACGCCCTACAACGTGGACATCATCGGCGACCAGCTCATCGACGAGCTGGAGAATAACGGGCTCTATTTCTGAGCGCGTGGATGCTGATAAGACCGAAAATTTGCAAAGACGATCGAAGCCCTCCCCTTGAGGGGAAGCCTTCGATAGTCAGTACCGCACAATAGCCTTCCCCTTGAGGGGAAGGTGGCATTTGCGAAGCAAATGACGGATGAGGTGGCGATAAAGGGAAAGCTGCCCTGAACCTGCCCCCCTCATCAGTCTGCTCCGCAGACAGCTTCCCCCCGAGGGGAAGCCTTTCGGACGCTGCCGCGTGGCGGCTCGACCCAATAGACATAAAGGGGGATTTTCACTATGCTTACACCACAGGAAGTGGAAGAACGCGTATTTCCGAAGGCCAAAAAGGCCGGCTACGATATGCAGGACGTGGACAACTTCCTCGATCAGCTGACGGCGGATTACACCGAGCTGTACAAGGAAAATGCCGTCCTGAAGCGCAAGATGAAGGTGCTGGCCGATAAGATCACCGAGTATCAGGAGACCGAGGGCGCCATGCGCGCCACGCTGCTGGCCGCTCAGAAGATGGCTGACCAGTTGGTGGACGAGGCCAAGACCAAGCGGGAGAAGATGCTCTCCGACGCCGAGACGATCGTCAAGAGCCAGCTGGGCAAGCTCAGCGAGCGCGTCGCCGAGGAGGAGGCCAAGCTGCGCAAGGCGCAGGCTTCTGTCGCCGCCATGACCGCCAGCATCCGCGACCTGCTGACCCACGAGCAGGAGTTTCTGGCCAAGCTGCCCGTGCAGGACGCCGCTGCCGCCCCGGAGCAGGCCGCCAAGGCCGACGATGTGGCCGCCGAGATCGGCGACTCCATCCGCCAGATGATGGCCGAGAGCGACAAGAAGGCCGCCCCTGCTCAGGCTGAGGCTCCCAAGGCCGAGGCTCAGGCTGAGGCTCCCAAGGCCGAGGAGCAGGCCGAGCCCCAGATCGACCTTCCCAAGGCCGCCCCTGCCGCAGAGCAGGCTGAGCCTCAGGTGGATCTGCCCGAGGCCGAGCGCGCATCCGGCGAGGACGAGGTGAAGGTGGAGGATATGCCCAAGCCCGCCACCCGCATCGTGGACGACAGCGCGGACGACGCGCCCACCCGCCGCCTGGATCTGAGCGAGCTGCGCTTTGGCCGCAATTACGAGATCCAATAAGAATAAAAAATGCCGTTGTCACAGCCGCAGTGTGTGTAAAATTGCGGCTGTGACATTCGCGCTTTCATTCAGCGGTTTGTTTCGGGCCGGTTTCGGCCGAAAAATGCCGCAATCTTGACAGAGAGGAAGATAGTGAACCTATGGGTCTGGATTATAACAAGACGATCAACCTGCCGCAGACCGACTTCCCCATGCGCGCCGCGCTGGCCAAGCGTGAGCCGGGTATGCTGGAGGAGTTTGAGCGCAAGGACATTTACCACAAGCTGATGGCCAAGAACGACGGCAAGCCCCGCTTCGTGCTGCACGACGGCCCTCCCTATGCCAACGGCGAGATCCACATCGGCCACGCGCTGAACAAGATCCTGAAGGACTTCATTGTCCGTTACAAGAATATGACCGGCTATCAGGCCCCCTATGTGCCCGGCTGGGACACCCACGGTATGCCCATCGAGACCGCCATCCAGAAGCAGGGCGTCAAGCGCAATGAGATGCCTGTGCCGGAGTTCCGCGACAAGTGCCGCGCCTTCGCGCTGGAGCAGCTGGACAAGCAGCGCACCGGCTTCAAGCGGCTGGGCGTCATGGGCGAGTGGGACGATCCCTACGTCACCCTGAAGCCGGAGTTTGAGGCCGCCGAGGTCGAGGTGTTCGGCGCCATGGCCAAGAAGGGCCTCATTTATCAGGGCCTGAAGCCCACCTACTGGTGCCCCACCTGCGAGACCGCCCTGGCCGAGGCCGAGGTGGAGTATGCCGACGATCCCGTCACCACCATCTTCGTCAAGTTCCGGGTGCATGATGACAAGGGCAAGCTGAGCCAGTACGGCGACCTCTCCAAGATGTACTTCGTCATCTGGACCACCACCACCTGGACGCTGCCCGGCAACATGGCCATCTGCCTGAACCCCCAGCTGGAGTATGCGCTGGTCAAGGCCAACGGCGAGATCTATATCGTCGCCAGCGAGCTGGCCGAGAGCGTCATGAAGGAGAGCGGCATCGAGGACTATGAGATCGTGGCCACCATGATGGGCTCCGAGTTCGAGCGTATGACCGCCTACCACCCCTTCATGGACCGGGATTCTCTGGTCATTCTGGGCGACCACGTCACGCTGGACGCCGGCTCCGGCTGCGTCCACACCGCGCCTTCCTTCGGTCTGGACGACTTCTATGTCTGCCAGCGCTATCCCGAGATCCCCACCGACATCACCATGGAGGTCTCCGTCAATGCCCAGGGCAAGCTGAATGAGTTTGCCGGCAAGTACGAGGGGCTGCACGTTTTCAAGGCTCACGACACCATCTTCAATGATCTGGTGGCCAGCGGCAACATCCTGTCCTCCAAGAACATCGTCCACAGCTATCCCCATTGCTGGCGCTGCAAGAAGCCCGTCATCTTCCGCGCCACCCAGCAGTGGTTCGCCAGCGTGGACGCCATCAAGGATCAGGCCGTCGCCGCCTGCGAGGACATCTACTGGAAGCCCGAGTGGGGCAAGGAGCGCATGATCTCCATGATCCGCGAGCGCTCCGACTGGTGCATTTCCCGTCAGCGCACCTGGGGCGTGCCCATCCCAATGTTCTTCTGCGAGGACTGCGGCAAGCCCTACTGCACCGACGAGTCCATCGCCAAGGTGGCGGACATCTTCCGCGCCGAGGGCTCTAACGCCTGGTGGGCCAAGTCCGCCGAGGAGCTGATGCCCGCGGGCGCCAAGTGCGCGTGCGGCTGCACCAGCTTCCGCAAGGAGAAGGATATCCTGGACGTCTGGTTTGACTCCGGCTCCACCTGGAACGCCGTGTGCAAGGCCCGTCCCCAGCTCCAGTATCCCGCCGACCTCTATCTGGAGGGCGGCGACCAGTACCGCGGCTGGTTCCAGTCCTCCATGCTGACCAGCATCGCCTCCAACGGCATTGCCCCCTATAAGCAGATCATCACCCACGGCTGGACCGTGGACGGTCAGGGCAAGGTCATGCACAAGTCCCTGGGCAACGCCATCAGCCCCCAGGACACCATCAAGGACTACGGCGCGGACATCCTGCGCCTGTGGGTCTCCTCCGCAGACTACACTCAGGATATGCGCCTGTCCAAGCCCATCCTGAAGCAGCTGAGCGACACCTATCTGAAGGTGCGCAACACCTGCCGCTATATTCTCGGCAATCTGGACGGCTTTGACCCCGACGATCAGGTGGCCTTTGCCGATATGATCGAGCTGGATCAGTGGGCGGTCAGCCGCTGCAACGATCTGGTGGCCGAGTGCCGCCGCTGCTACGACAACTATGAGTTCCACGGCGTGTACCGCGCGATTTATAACTTCTGCGTGGTGGATATGTCCAACTTCTATCTGGACATCATCAAGGATCGTCTGTACTGCGAGGGCGCCGATTCTCTGGCCCGCCGCAGCGCCCAGAGCGCGATCTTTATCGTGCTGGACGCCATGGTGCGCCTGCTGGCCCCCATCCTGGCCTTCACCGGCGAGGAGATCTGGGCCGCCATGCCCCACACCAAGGACGACGACGCCGAGAGCGTGCTCTTCAACGACATCCCCGAGGTGAATCCCGCCTACTCCTTCAGCGA
>ERZ506753.1735-NODE-1735-length-12296-cov-9.625194_pt1 | contig 12296 bp, 9 predicted proteins | sample MGYA00513044_ERZ506753 | MGnify/ENA metagenome assembly ERZ506753 | reverse complement strand
TGATGTAGTCGGTGACACCTGCGGTGGAGCAGTGTGCACGGTGGCAGCTGCCGAATGCATCGTCAACGTATGCATCTGCCAGAGAAGCCAGCTCCTGGCTGAACTCAGGCATGTTCTTGGTCTCTTCCTTGCGGAAACGGGTGTTCTGCAGCAGAACGACATCGCCGTTGTTCATTGCGGCAACAGCAGCCTTTGCGTTCTCGCCCACAACGTTATCGTCATCAGCGAACACAACGGTCTTGCCCAGCTTTGCGCTCAGAGCCACAGCAACGGGTGCCAGGCTGAACTTTGCCTCGGGGCCGTTCTTGGGTTTGCCCAGGTGGCTGCACAGGATGACCTTAGCACCATCGTTGACCAGCTTCTGGATGGTGGGCAGAGCCGCATTGATGCGGTTCTCGTTGGTGATCACGCCGTCCTTCATCGGGACATTGAAATCGCAGCGGACAAGGACCTTCTTGCCGCAGTAATTCTGATCGTCGATCGTTTTCTTACCTAAACCCATGGTAACAAACTCCTCTCAAATTCTTTTCGTTCGGAATCGAATTTTGCTCTTCATCGGGGGCCGCGCACTGCGAACTTCCCCGTACATCCTTATTATAAACAAAAAGCGTGTGTATTGCAAGGACAGGGGATGGATAATTTATTAACAAACATTTGTTGCAGAAGCAAAGAAATGTGGTGATTTTGCCGGAACGCACCAAAAAACGCCGTTTTTTCTGAAAAAGACCCGCCGCAGGGAGTGTTCGCCCCCGCAGCGGGTCCTGTCCATTCAGGATGTTTTCCGGAACTTCTGCTTCGCTTTTTCCAGATATTCCAGCACCAGCGGATTTTTCATGCCCAGCAGGATGACCGCGTATGCAGCCACTGAGCCCAGCACCGCCGCCAGAATGCAGATGAGATTGGACAGAGCCAGTGCCTTGACCCCGGTACAGACAAGAACGATGCCCACACAGCCGCAGAGCACCGAGCCAACGGTGCGCCGGTCAGCTGAGACCGTGACCAGGCCCCTGGAGCAGCGGATACAGAGCATCATGGAGCACAGCTCTGCCAGCAGGGTGGTAAAGGCTGCCGCATTCTCCCGGAACCGCGGGATGAGCAGGATGTTCAGCCCCACGTTCAGCAGACCGCTGACCAGCGTGATCCAGAACAGTTCCTTTTCTCTTCCGCAGGGCAGAAGCGCGCAGGAATTGTACAGCCAGCCAAACAGGCAGACGATCAGGGCAAGGCTCAGGATCTGCAGGGGCATCACCGCATCCAGATAGCTTTCCCCGGAAATAAAGAGGACGACCTCCCGGCTGAGGGCAAACAGTCCCACCACAGCCGGAGCCACCACCACGATGAGCGCGTTGAAGATATTGTTGAATAGCTTGTTGAAGTTTGCCTTGTCCCCCACGCCCGCATAATGGGACAGCCGCGGGATAGACACCACCAGCACCGCCGAAAGCAGATTCTTTACAATGCCGTAGATCTTACCCGCCACCGAGTAAATGCCCACATTGTAATCTGTTCCCAGAATGCCCAGAATCGTGGTATCCGAGCTGACATAAAGGGTCGTTGCCAGCGTGGATGCAAAGATGATGAGGATGGGCTTGAGGTGCTTTTTCCAGTCGATCTTCCTTGTCAGCCGGATGGTGCAGTACCGCCGGGCCCGGAAAAAGTTGAGCACATTGGCACCTACCGCCGCAAACACCGTGATGCCTGCATAGATGCAGTAGTCATCCCGGGTCTTGACGAAGGCAAACAGCATGAAAATGGACAGCACCTGAAACAGCAGACCTCGGATGGTGATATAGGTATACTCCTCAAAGATCGTGAACACCCATTCGGTGCCGATGGTCGTAAAGAAGATTTGTAAACTCAGCACCAGCATCAGGTCGGTATAGGCATGGAGCTTTGTCCAGAAAAGCATCGTCACCGCCAATGCCGCATAGGTCAGGGCCGTGGAGATCATATTGATGGAGAACATCTCCGATGCAAAAGCCGACAGTTTTTCCCGGTCGTTCACATAGCGGGAGCCCTCACGCACCGCATAGGAGGAGATGCCAAGGCCTGCAAACAGCAGAAAATACCCGCAGACGGAGCTTGCAAAGTTCACTTTGCCCAGGTTTTCCACCTGAAGAACATTGGAAGCGTAAGGGAATGTAATGAGCGGGAAGATAATATTCATCAGTGTCTTGAATGCGCTCATTGCTGCATTCAGACTGAGGGATTTTTTCATTCAGATCTCCACTTCGTAATTTTTTCTGGCCTGTTTCTTTTTCAGCCAGCTGTTCCAGAGCAGATACGAATACAACGTTTTTATAAAATACCGATACTGCCCTGCACGAAGCCAGCCTGCCAGAAGGGGGCCGGCATTTCTCTTAAACTCCCGTTCCGCTTCGGCACACGCCTGCTCCATAAAAGCATCATCCTTGCAGTATTTCACCACAATTTCTCTGCACCGGAGCGCATATCCGGCCCGTGCAGACCGATACACGAACGGTTCATCTGCAAACACTTCACAGATACGCTGCCATGCCTTCAGCTCTGTCAGTTTTCCTGCCGAATAATGCCCGCTCGTCACCGAGTCATCGTTGACATAGTAATAGTAAAGTGCCTTGTCGATGCAGGAAATTTTTTCTGCCTGTCGGATACATTTTGCAAGAAACAGCGTATCCTCACCAATTTTTAAATCAGTATCGAACACAACATCTTGTGTGACCGCACGGCGGTAAAGCGCACCCCAGCACACTGTATGTGCCTTCCGGCTGTTCCAGTCATATCGTCTGACCGGCATAACACTGACTTTCCCCGTCTCATCGCTTTTCGTCTGCGTTCGCCCGGTCGTGCCCAGAAGATCCAGACCGTAGCAATAAGCAATCTCCGCACCGGTCTCATCCAGCACTCTTTTAAGCCGTTCTATGCACTCGGCGTGGAGTGAATCATCCGGATCAGCAAAAGAAATCAGCGTGCCTGTACTTTTTTCCAATCCTAAGTTTCGCGCAGAAGAAACACCACCGTTTGGCTTGTGGTATATCTTGATCCGCGGATCTTTTTCCGCGTAGTGCTGACAGATGGAAAGAGAGTTGTCTGTTGCCCCATCATCCACCAGAATGATCTCCAGATCCCGATAGGTCTGACCAAGGATGCTGTTCAGACATTTTTCCAGATACTTTTCCTTGTTATAGATCGGCACAATGATACTGACGGTATCGTTCAGCACAAATTTTCCTCCCTTATTTTGCCGCCGGGCCGTTTTTCAGCAGGAACAGTTTTGCATACAGCCTCCGGCTGCATCTGAGCAGCTGATACTTCCGCTGGCTGCTGGTGCAGAGCAGCTTTGCCGCCGCCGGGTCACACTCCTGCAGAAAAGCCTCCATCTTTGCGCGGCGCTCCGTATCCTGCATCAGATACGGATAGCAGTGCTCCACCACGCTCAGCATGGCGGCATCATTTTCTGACATTCCCGGGTACGCTTCCCGGATGGCCCGATATTTCTGATAGCCCATATCCAGCTTATCCTCGTAGAACTTCATGTTCCTGCGGTGAAGGATGCTGTCCGGGCGCTGATAGTAATAATACAGTGGCACCGGGCGGTATGCGACTTTGCTGCACTGCTGAAAAATGCGGTATGTCGTGCCCTGATCCTCCATCATCCGCCCCAGCGGATAGCGGATATCCCGGAACAGCTCCCGCTTGTAGAGCTTGTTCCAGGCAAAATCCCCCAGCTCATCCGAAACAAGGGTGCTGCGGATGGCTTCCCGGCCTGTCATACACTGCACCGGTGCGGCGAACTCTGCCGGGGCAAGCTCTTCCTCCCGTTCAAACATCCGGAAGCCCACCACAGCCACGTCCGCATCCTGTTCCTGCAGGTCACGGCAGAGCGTTTCCAGCATCCGGCTGTCCAGAAAATCATCACTGTCCACAAAGCAGAGATACGTTCCCTGTGCCCGTTCGAGCCCCGCGTTGCGCGCTGCAGAGAGTCCCCCGTTTTTCTGGTGGACTACTGTTACACGTTCTTCCTGTGCGGCATATTCGTCGCAGATGGCTCCGCTGGCATCGGTGGTGCCATCGTCCACCAGCAGGACCTCAAGATTCCGATAGGTCTGGTGCAGGATGCTGTCCACGCAGCGGCGGAGATATCGCTCCACATTGTAGACCGGAACAATGACACTGATCAGCTCTGTCTCCATGTTCAGTTCCCTCAGAAGAATGTTTCTCTGCCGATGTGGAGGATCTCCGAGGTGTACGGACAAATGGCATTGTTGCCCTGAATATACGCCTGATAGATCCAGATGATGACCAGCATTCCCCACATGGCAGCCTTCAGCAGCTTGCGCAGACGCTCATCCTCCACGCACTTGACCACACGGCCAATGGCGAGATAACGGAAGAACGCAAAATACAGGCAGATGCGGTAGAGCGGCACATTGATGTTGCGCAGCTGGGCCGTTGCCATCTCGATCAGGATCATCACGATCCAGAAATCAGCATCCGAGCGGGTAAAGCGGCGGCGGCCCTCCCCTTCCTCTTTTGCGTACCAGCGGTATAGCACAATGGGCAGGATCAGGAAGGGCAGACGCACAATGATAGGATTCAGCGTGAAGCCGCCCGCATTGGCATCATAATAATATCCGTAAAGCCGATCAATGAAGTCCACATTCAGGGCCAGCCTGACCACAGCCTTGCTGAAGAAGGCAAGGTAGACCGAAAATGCCGCCAGGCCACCCTTGACCCACCAGTTGTCGAAATGCTGAAGCAGGATATAGATCAGCAACGCTCCAAACGAGATAAAGGTGGCATTGTGGAACAGGCAGGAGACCGCCAGCAGTAGGACCGCCCAGTGATATTTTTTCTTCCACGCAAAGCTGAACGCCAGAAATGCCACACCCAGCGCCACAGACTGCCGCTCGGCATTGTAGGTATCGCCATAATACAGGCAGAGGTAAGCCAGCCAGCCATAGGGCACGGAGACATACTCCTTATACTGCACCAGCCCGATCATAAACAGGCCGCAGGCCAGCAGGTCCACCATAAAGTAGAGCCAGTGGACATCACCAAAAACATGGGCCGCCAGATAGACCAGCGTCATAAACAGCGGCTCTGTTTTGTGCCGCTGCCGGATGCAGGCCAGCAAACCATCCTGCAGCTTTGCATCCGCCACCCATCCCTCATACACCACGCTGTCCGTGCCAATGGACGGGTCCCGCAAGCCTGCCAATACCGCCATCACCAGCACCGCCAGCGCCAAGCAGAGATAAAAGCCCTTCTCGTTGTTTTTCTTCGTCCGCAGGTGCTCGCCATAGGCGGCAATGCCCACAGAAACCGCAAAAGCCCCCAGATAAATCAGCATAACTTCTCCATTTTATTTTTCGACTGTGTGTTTATTTTTCCATTCTCCCAGCCCATAAACGGCATAAAACAGCCGCTTGCTGATCAGAAGTGTTTCCACCTTGATCCGGTCTGCTCTTTTGGCCCAGGGCCGCCGGGCAAGCGCCCGGTGTTCCTGCACAAAGCGGCAGATCCGTGCCTGAGCCTCCGGATAGCTGCCAAAGCCGCCATCCAGAATGCCTTTCAGTGTCTTCAGGTATGTAACCAGCTGCAGGTATTCCGCTTCTGCTTTCAGCACAGGAACCGTTTCCGCAATAAAGCGGGTCACGTCTTCGCCCACATCCAGAATGACCAGATTCTTCTCGGCAATGCCGCTCTTCATGGTCGAACCGGTATGGATGCGGTAATCGTACATCGGTTCCGGAAACACTTCCACTTTTGCACAGCGGGCAATGGCCCGATACATCACCGCATAGTCCTCGTACAGGATGCCCACAGGGAACTGCAGATCTCCCCAAACCTCCCGCCGGAAGAAAACGCCGCCTGCTCCATGCCCGATGCCCTGATGCAGCAGCATCCGGCGCATGGTCTCTTCCCGGTTCAGCAGCTCTGGGATCTGGTGCGGATTTTCCGTCCGTCCCTCCGGCTGCTCTGTCGAGAACATCTCCAGCGGGGTCAGGGCTGCATCAGCACCATCTGCCTCACAGCGCTCCACAAATTGGTCAAACGCTGTGGAGCGGATCAGGTCATCGCTGTCCAGCAGGTAAAAATATTTTCCCTGCGTCTGTTGCAACCCAACGTTCCGGGCATCAGACTGCCCCCCATTGGGCTTATGGAACACCCGGATGCGGCCATCCTCCACAGCCAGTTCATCACAAAGTTCCCCGCTGCCATCGGTGGAGCCGTCATCTACCAAAAGCAGCTCCCAGTTCTGGTAACTCTGCGCCTGCACGCTCTGCACACAGTCCCGCAGATACGGGTAAACATTATAGACCGGCACAATGACCGATACAAGCGGTTTTCTTTCCTCCAACCGGATCCCTCCACTTTACTTTTTTCCACGCCACTGCGTTTTTTCATAGACCCGCCGGGTCATGGCATAGCCGCTGTAGGAAAGCGCCGCCGCCAGCCGGGCCTTTTTGCGGGCCTGCGGGTCCAGCAGAACATTCCGGCGGTATTTTTTCACTTCCTGCCAGAGAGCCTTCTCTATTTTTTCATGCTGCCTGTCCCGGATCTGGAACAGGATATTGTAGACATTGCTCAGATAGCGGCACTCTGCTGCACGGCTCAGCTGGGGGAAATCACGCTTCACATTTTCCATCAGCGCGTGGCAGTGCCGCACACTGTCCAGCTTTCTGGGGTTGAAGGCCATATTCTGGATGCTGCTGCCCCGCTGGAAATAATAGTAATCCCGGTTTGCGATATGTGCCGCCTTATGGGCACGCTTTGTCACCTCGTAGGCGACCGGGATATCCTCATAGAGCTTGCCCACCGGGTAGCGCACGCCCTCAAACAGTGCACGCTTATAGAGCTTGGTGGGGGTGGTCACCTCCATGCCCTCCTGATACAGGATGCGGCGCAGGCATTCCTCCCGGCTCAGGATCTCGAATGCTTCCAGACGCTCTGTGGGCACGGACTGCACCGGCTGGCCCTCGAACACCTCTTCAAAACAGCTGGCTGAAAAATCCGCTCCCGCCTGCTCCAGTGCCCGGTACAGGTTCTCGATGTAATAAGGTGACACCCAGTCATCGCCATCCACAAAAGAGAGATATTCCCCCTTTGCTGCGTCCACACCAGCATTGCGGGCATCGGACAGACCACCATTTTTCTTGTGGAGCACCCGCACCCGGGCATCCTGCGCAGCATATTCATCACAGAGGGCCTCGCTGCCATCGGTGGAGCCGTCATCCACCAGCAGCAGCTCCATATTCTGATAGCTCTGCCCCAATAGACTGTCCACACAGCGGTTCAGATATGGCTTTACATTATAAACAGGAACGATGATGCTTACCAAAGGGTCCATCTTATCTCCTCATTTCAGCAGGTCGAAGTAAAACTCTTCCAGCTTCTTCGCCTCGGTGACGATATCAAAGCCGCCTGCCCGCATCTCAGCAGAGGTATCCCGCCGCCGGGCATTTTCTGCAGCCCGGATCGCCGCATCCGCCCAGACTGCCGGGCTTTCCTGCAAGCTCAGGTACTGCATCTCGGGCAGGACCTGAGCCTCCTGCGGCACCTCTGTGGAACAGATGACCGGCAATGCCGCCGCTTGTGCTTCGATCAGCACGATCCCAAGACCCTCATACCGCGAGGGCAAAACAAAGGCATCCATGGCCTGATAGAACTTTGCGGGATCGCTTTGGCGGCCCAGAAAACGGACATTCCTTTGCAGCCCCAGCGTCTCCGCTTTCCGGCGGGCAGCGGCCTCGTTTTCCCCTTCTCCGATCAGCAGTAAAACGGCATCCGGCCGTTGCTTGCAGACCTCCGCCATTACATCCAGCAGGAATTCGTGATTTTTTGCATAACAGAACCGCCCGACATGGCCCAGCACCAGTTCATCCCCCAGGCCAAGCTCCTGCCGGACGGCTTTCCGTTTAGCGGCATCATAAGTAAAGCGGTCGAGCTCAATGGCATTGTTGAACACCCGGAAAGGCTTTTCACCATAAAGCCAGCTGCCTGCCGTTCTGGAGCAGGCACAGAGCCGGGTGGGATACACTGTGGCAAAGGGACGGAGCAGGTACTTCATCACATTTTTTGCCCCTTCTCCCCTGCCCACCGTAGAATGGTTATGCGCGATCCGGTTGGGCACCCCTGCACGCTTTGCCCCCCAGAGGGAAAGCACGCTCAGGGTGTTCATGTGGGAGTGAACGATCTGGTATCCGTTCTGACGGAACAGCCGCCCGATCTCCCGTTCATACTGCGTCAGGTGGGTATATTTTGGCACCACATACACCCGGCCGCCCAGCCGTTCGATCTCTTCCCGCTGGGGCAGGGTCGAGCCTTCCAGCGCGAAAAAATCAAACTGAACTCTGGAACGGTCCATGTGGCGGTAGTAGTTCATCACCACCATCTCCACACCGCCGTAGTTCATATCCGTCATCATCTGGGCCACACGGATGGGCTGTGCATTCTGCTCCATGGTCATACCAGCTCCTTGCGGTCACAATCCTCGAACCAGTCCCGGAAGCTCTCCTCCAGCGTATAGTGGAACTTGTAATCAGTGGCGGCCAGCTTCCTGCCGCAGACATTGGTGGATACCATCAGCTTCCGGACACGGGCGGGATGGATGCCCACCTTTTTGCCCCCGATGGGTCCCAGAATGCCCGCCGCAAACAACAGCAGTCCGGCGGGCACCAACGGCACATGGCGGTGCAGGCCGGTCGCCTTCTGCATCGCATCGCAGATCTCTTCGATGGTATAAGCCGGCTCGTAAGTACAGTTATAGATCTCTGCTCCGGGGAAGGAATGATCCAGCATCCGGTACTTGAAGAAGCGCACCAGCTCCTTGACATAGATGCACGCCTTGATGGTGTCCTTCCGGCCAGCATAAAAAAAGTAGCCCTTCTTCTGCCCCCTGTACAGGCGGGTCATGTTGCCGTGCTCCCCTTTGCCATAAACGATGCCTGGCCGCACGATAGTCAGCTCCCGGGCCGGATCACGGGCCTGCCAGATCTGGTGGATCTTTTCTGCCACCAGCTTGCTGATCCCATACGGCGTGTTGGGCGTCGGCAGAGTCTCCTCCGTCTTAAGGTCCTCAGACGCGCCATAGGGTGCAATGGAACTGGTGAACAGGATCTTCCGGATGCCGTATTTTTCCGCAAATGCGGTCACATTTTCCGCGCCCCGGATATTTGTTTCAAAATAGGCTTCTTCCGGATGGCCGGGGGTGCGGTGGACCGCTGCCAGATCAAAAATCACGTCCTCCGGAGTCGGAACGAACTCAAAATCGATGGGCTTGCGCACATCCAGCCGGATATACTGCACCCCATCGTTCTTTTCCACAACGCCCGGCACCACGCCTTCTTCCCCGGGCATCACAAGATCCAGGTCGTAGATCACGTCGCCAGGTCTGACGCACTCCTTCAGCAGCAAATGAATGAGATGGGTGCCGATAAAACCAGATCCACCAAAAAGAATATAATTCATTTTGCCCCTTTCCGGTCAAACACAACGCCCACCGTCCTGAACAGCAGGTAGATATCCATCCAGATGGACCAGTTGTCGATGTACTGGACATCCAGCTTGACCACTTCTTCAAAATCATCAATATCGCTGCGGCCGCTTACCTGCCACAGGCCGGTAATTCCCGGCTTCATGGAAAGGCGGCGCTTGTGATGGCTCTCGTACTGCCGGTACTCATCCAGCGTGGGCGGGCGGGTACCCACCAGGCTCATGGAGCCCCGCACAACGTCAAAAAACTGCGGCAGCTCATCGATGCTGGTGCGACGGATGAAGCGGCCCACCCGGGTGATCCGGGGGTCATCTTCCATCTTGAACATCAGGCCGTTCATTTCGTTCTGGGCCATCAGTTCCTTTTTGCGTGCTTCCGCGTCCACATACATGCTGCGCAGCTTGTGGATGTAGAACACCCGTCCATTCCGGCCCACCCGGCGCTGCTTGAAGATCAGCGGGCCGGGGCTTTCCAGCTTGAGCGGGATGGCCACCAACGCAATGATGGGGATACTGATGATGCACCCCACGATGCCGCCTACGATATCCATGGTCCGTTTCAGCACCTGATCCCGCAGCTTGAGTTCTACCGTGCCCATCGTCACAACATTGCCGCCCGCACAGCGGCTCAGTTCCCGGCTGATGCGCACTGCACTGGTCTCATCGCAGCAGGCTTTTTCGATCCGGTCCAGCACCGGCAGGCGGAAATGGACCGTCAGCCCCATGCTCTCCATCTCCTCGAGATAGGGCAGCATGTTCTCCTCACTCTCCTGCGCCACATCCAGATACACTTCATCCAGCGCTGCCTGCCGCAGCCAGTCCATGAAATTATCGAAGTTCGCCTCGATCTTCACCCCATCGATCTCAGTGTGAAGCTGCTCCGGGGCAGCTTCCAGAATGGCAAGACCTGTCACGCGCTTGGACCAGTCCTTTTTCAGCTCTTCCAGAACAGGGCTTGCGTTCTCCTGCGTGGTCACCACTCCCACAAGGCTCTGAATCCCCTTGGTATAGCGGGAGCGTACCAGCATCTTTTTGAGGACAGCATGAGCGCCCGTCATCACAAAGACATCGATGACGGGCACAAACACCAGAAAATAGCGGGAGTGCAGCATGGGAGCCTTGGTCAGCGCCAGACAGGCCGCATCAATGAGAGTCAGCAAAAAATTGAACCGCACCGCAATTTCAACTTCACGAATCGGAGTGCGGTTCACGATATTTTCACTCTGATCAAATGTAAAAAAGGTCAGGATATAGGCCAGCAGCAATAAGAAACAGGCTTCTACCAGATCGTCCAGCTGGAAGTCCCCCATTTTGTGCAGAACACCTGCGGTCAGCCCCCACGCCAGCCCAATGCTGAGAACCAGAGAGAGCAGATCAATCAGAAACAGGTATCCATACTGCAGTTTTTCACGTTTCGTAATCATACTGTTTCGTTGTCTCCATTTATTTTTACCATTTTATCATATCGGGAGAAGGGTTGCAATAGATGGAGATCGAATGCGTGCTGCTTTTGTCGACACACTGCAAATGTGTTGTGCCATTTTACGAAATCGCCTTATCGCATCCAAAATGGTCAGCAAAAAACGCCCTTTCTCTCGCATCACACAAGAGAAAGGGCGCAGTCAAGCTTTATTCAGCTCAGGAGAAACTCCGATCAGCAGTTCTCAGCGAAGTACTTAATGGTACGGACCATCTGAGAGGTGTAGGAGTTCTCGTTGTCGTACCAGGACACGACCTGAACCTGATAGGTGTCGTCGCAGCTACGCTGAATTTTTGCACTTTTCCAAGTAGTTCTTCACAGTTTCGTAACAACAGTCACAGTACCAGAACATACCATTGTCGTACCAAAACCGGTTTGTTCGTACCAAAATTATACCACGTTTCAGCGTCATTTGCAAGGATTTGATTCGTTTCTCTTCTGGCCTGCATTTTTCAGATTTCAGCGTATATTCTTACGGTATTCCACGGTTCGAGCGCCTGAGGCCTAGGGCTTCCGCCGGGGCAGCAGCTCTCCCAGGCACTCTCCTCAGAAGCGCTATGACAGCTAAATTACCAACATATTCCTGCTGATTAACTGAAATTTCTCCGGACGTGATTTTGAGCCATGGTGTGGGAAATGTAGTCATTTCGTTCGATATAGAACAATTCTATTCGTTCCGAGTCACACCAACTACCATTTATATAAGAAAACCGCGTGAACTGCCAGAGCTATAACTCTACGCTCCGACTGATCCACACGGCTCTAAAATATTTATTTCAGCTTTGCGAGGATCTCATCTGCCGTCATACCGGATGCCAGCAACTTTTTCAGCACAGCTTCGGCTTCGACCTTCTTAGCAGATTCCGCTGCCTTGGTTTCAGCTTTGATCTTTTTAGCCTCGATTCTGGCGATTTCCTTATCGATAGATTTCAGCGCTGCCTTCTTTGTTTTCAGGTCTGCTTTCAGTACATCGATATTAGCAGTGATGGATGCAATTTCGACGGTAGCGGCTTTCTTTGCAGCCTGCTTTTCAGTGATCTGTGCGGCAAAGTCAACGGTCGATTTTACGGTCTTGGGCTTGTTCTTGCTACCTTTGGGACGGGGCATAGGGGACACCTCCATTCAGTATTTATAACATAAGTATAGCATTACAAATATTGGATGGCAAGAAATATCGATCAGCAGAATATGCGTTAAACAGCGTAACCCTGTGCCTTGATGACATCCACCACCTGAGAAACATACTTCTGGCAGGTGTCGTGGTCGGGGGCCTCCACCATCACACGGACCACCGGCTCGGTGCCGGACTCCCGGACAAGGATGCGGCCGGTATCGCCCA
>ERZ506753.1703-NODE-1703-length-12482-cov-3.770258_pt1 | contig 12482 bp, 9 predicted proteins | sample MGYA00513044_ERZ506753 | MGnify/ENA metagenome assembly ERZ506753 | reverse complement strand
AGTCAATGATATTGCGCAATGTCTGTAAACCCAAGGTTATGTTCTGACTGCATAAATCCGTCCTCCTTTTGGCAATAGTATAACATGGTAGAAAAAGCTTCACAATATTTATACATTCATTGCTTGAAATGTTTATTTATATAAGATAATATAGTTTTATAAACTAAATATAAGGCAGAGAGGGCTTGTTCTATGACTGATGTGCATATCTTTGGTACTTCTATTATGAAAGCCACGCTGTTGGATCCAAAAACACAGCGTTATCGATTTACTGCCCCTCAATGGATGGAAAAGTTTCAACAACAGTACCCCTTTCATGTGCTAAACCATGCTAAGTTTGGCTCTACCATTGAAAAAGGATATCGTATCTTGCAGGCCAATCTACAAAAACTACGCCCCCACAGCATAGCTTTGCTGGAATATGGCGGCAACGACTGCGATCACGGCTGGCAGGAGGTGGCCTTGGCTCCCAAACAGGAGCACCATCCGCATACCCCGCTATGTAAGTTTACAGCTGTCTTTCAGCAGATGATCGAGGACTTACGGGCCCGGGATGTCCTCCCCATACTCATTACGCTGCCTCCCATCGATGCTGAGCGGTATTTTGCATGGTTTACTGAAAAGGGCCGCCTAGACCGTGCGCCTATCCTATCCTGGCTGGGCGATATACAGATGATTTACCGATATCAGGAACTGTATTCCGAAAGTGTATTGAAGCTTTCCTATCAAACCCACTGCCCCTTGGTGGATATTCGCTCTGCCTTTCTGGATAAGCGCTGTTATCAACAGCTTTTGTGCCAAGACGGCATCCACCCCAATGAAAGAGGGTATCAGCTTATCTATCAGTCATTTGCAGAGTTTGCCGCTCATCCTTTATAGAAGAGAAAGCCCTGACAAAGCAGGGCTTTTTTATTCCATGATTCGCCGGCCCTCCATGGCCTTCTGCAAAGTCACATCGTCGGTGTATTCCAAGTCTCCGCCTACCGGAACGCCATGTGCGATCCTGGAAACCCGAATCCCCATAGGGCTTAGCAAACGCCACAGATATACAGCCGTTGCCTCCCCCTCTACATCCGGATTGGTGGCGATCACCACTTCGTCTACACCTTCTAAGCGCGCCAACAGCTCTTTGATGCGCAGCTGATCCGGGCCAATACCATCCATGGGCGAAAGCGCGCCACCCAACACATGGTATTTGCCACGAAATACACGTCCACGCTCCATGGCCATGACATCCCTGGCATCCCGCACGACACAAAGCACCGAGCCGTCCCTTGTGGCATCTGTGCAAATGCTGCATGGATCCTGATCGGTTAGGTTGCCGCATACACTGCAAAACCTGGCATGCTCCGTTGCAGTCAAAATGCTGGCCGCTAGCTCCTTTGCTTTGGCCTTTGGCATGGTCAGGATATGATAGGCCAGCCGCTGAGCGGTCTTTCCGCCGATACCGGGCAGCTTTGCCAGCTGTTCTGTCAGCAGCGATAGTGATTCTATAACGTAGCTCATGTTAACGCAGCCCTGGGATATTCATACCGCCTGTCAGCTTACCCAGCTCCTGCTGCGCCATCTCCTCTGCCTGCTGCATGGCCTGGTTTACCGCAGCCACGACCATATCTTCCAGCATTTCTTTATCCTCCGGATCGATCACATCCGGATCGATGGAAAGCTCCAACAGTTCATGCGCACCGTTTACCGTCGCCGTTACCATACCGCCACCACTCTGCGCCGTCACAGTTTTTTCTGCGAGCTCGGCCTGCTTTTGCGCCATTTGCTGCTGCATACGCTGTGCTTGCTGCATCAGCTGCTGTATATTGCCCATTCCGCCTCTTGCCATTTTGTTTTCCTCTTTTCTATTCTTCTATTTCAATTTCCAAGCCAAATGCTTGTTGTGCTTTTTTCAATACATCCTGTATATCCGGCTTGGTTTCTTGTTCTGGGGTGTTGAGTTTGAATTGTATTTCTACTTTGTGTCCCAGTGCCTGCTCTGCCGACTGTTCCAGATCCTGCTGAAATTGGCGGAGCGCCTGCACCAGATTTTCATTGATGGGATCAAATTGCAGCCAGAGCTGCGAACCATCTTCCCATGCCTTTTCAGCGCGCTTTAAAAAGTAAGCAGCTCCCGGCTGTCTTTTGGAAAAGATGGCAAAAATCGTATCCAACAAATCCTCTACCCGCGATGGCGCTGGGGCAGATTTTTCCGGTGTTTCCTTTTGTTTTTTGGGGGCCGGCTCTTTTGGCAGGGAGGGCGGCGCCAGTTGTTCCCAAGGCGGCAGATCCTCTTCCGGAGGTGGCACTTCTTCCCAAGGTGGGGCCTGCTCTTCGGCCTGCATTGTTTCTACCATAGGCGATGACCGACGGATCGCTGGCATCTGCTGTCCATGCTGCACCGCTTTTTCCAGGGCCTCAATGCGCTTTAACAGCTGCACCTCGCCTTGGCTCATTTTAGGCACGCAAAGCTTTACCAGCGCAGCCTCCAGCTGTGTTTTAGGCCGAGGAGACAGCTTCATATCCGTCTCTGCCTGCGCCAGCAACAGCATCGCTTCCATCGCCCACTGCCCTTCTGCCTGCTCTGCACATTCTATCATGCGCTCCCGATAATAGTCGATCATTTCCCGTACAAATACCGAAAGATCCGCTCCATTATCGTAAATTTGTTGCAGCTGCGCAAGCGTCTGCCTTACCTGACGATCCGCAATGCTTTGTGCCATACGTTCTACCTGATCACTGCCCGCTGCGCCTAAGACTTGCTGCGCTTTTTCCAGGGTGATTTCTCCTCCGGACATGCCTGCGCACTGGTCCAGCAGGCTCAACGCATCCCTCATACCGCCTTGCGCTTGGCTTGCAATAAGCGCCAACGCCTGACGATCCGCCTGTATGCCTTCCTCCGACAGCACCTTTTCCATTTGCTGTACAAGTAGCGACTCCGGCAGCCGCTTAAAATCAAAGCGTTGGCATCTGGATAGAATCGTAGCGGGCAGCTTATGCGTCTCGGTTGTGGCCAAGATAAATACCGCATGGGCCGGAGGCTCCTCCAACGTTTTCAGCAGCGCGTTAAACGCTCCTGTACTCAGCATGTGCACCTCGTCTATGATATAAACCTTATATTTCCCAACAGCCGGCGCATACCGCACCTTTTCCCTAAGATCGCGAATCTCATCCACACCATTGTTGCTGGCCGCATCGATCTCCAAAATATCTACCGCAAGCTCCTCTTCCGACATGCGGCATACTGGGCACTGGCCGCAGGGCTCTCCTTCTATCGGCGATTGGCAGTTGATGGCCCTAGCCAAAATCTTAGCCGTGCTGGTCTTCCCTGTCCCCCTGGAGCCACAAAATAGATAGGCATGGGAAACATGGCCCGAAGCTACCTGGTTCTTCAAGGTTTGGATGATCGGTTCCTGGCCAATAACCTCTGAAAAAAGCCTGGGCCGGTATCTTCGATAAAACGCTACATACAATCTTCCGCTTTCCTTTCCATATCTGTTCTTTTTATACCATATTTGGCAGGCCGGTGTAAATCTTGCGCTGCATGTCCATAAAAAAACCGGCACCTTGTGCCGGCTTTTTCCTTTGTTATCTGGGGCTGCCAAAAAACGACATTCCGACCACGCCAGGGCCTGCATGCCCACCGATGACCGGGCCCACCTTCCACAGCATTGTCTTTACGTCGCCACAGGTCTGCTTTAAGATCTCCTCAAATGCTTTGCCATCCTCCAGCTCTGCATACAAGATAATGATCTCGTTATCAGGATCGCCATAATCAAAACGATTCGCAGCAAGCTCCGCCATGCGACGCCAAGTTTTTTTACGGCCCTTGCATTTTTCCGTAGGTACCAGCTTGCCATCATCCGTTACATGTACGATGGGCTTTAGATCCAATACCGTCCCCACAAAGGCAGCGCCTCCGGACAAACGGCCGCCCCGCTTTAAGTAGTTCAGATCGTCTACGGTGAACAAAACGCAGCTGCGCAGCTTGTTCTCCTCTAGATACGCCGCCACTTCATCCAGGCTCTTACCGTCCTGTTGCAGCTTTAAGGCCCGGCGAATCAGCAACGATTGCCCGGCAGAGATGGTCAATGAATCCACCAACACAATCCGTGCTTCCGGTTTTTCCTCTTTGATCTCCGCCACCGCCTGCTGGCAGTTGCTAAAGTGCACGCTCAGCTGGTTGGAAAAGCTGATATATAAAATATCTTTGCCAGATTCCAACAGCTGCAAAAACCATTGCTTGATCTCCCACGGTGATTTGGCCGATGTAGAAACCTTTGCGCCGTTCTTTAAGTCCTCAAAAAAAGTAGGAAACTTTCCTTCAATATCCAAATCAAAATCGTAGTCCTTGCCATCCAGGCTCACAGGCATAGCAAACACAGGAATTTGCATTTCTTGAGCATACGCAAACAACAATTCGGAGTCCGAATCCGTTGCAATGATGTAATCTCTCATGGTCTTCTCCTCCATAATTTCCCTAATTCACAGGAGTGAATTTCTTTTATTGTATATGAAAAGAACATCAATTTCAACAAAATTCCGTTTTCTTACAATTCCTTCACCTTTGCAAAAACAGGTTGAAATTTTAACACATCTGTTGAATCATCGCAACAAAGAAACGAACCCCTTCTTCCAGTGATTCGATGGGCATCGCTTCGTTGACGCCATGCACCGTATAGCCCAAGCCCTGATTGTCCAGCGGCGTAAAACGAAAGATATCATCACAGATCCCCTCAAACTTGCGGCTGTCCGTTGCCCCCAAAACAGGCACCGGCGCTGTGATGCAACCGGGATGAACCTGCTGTATGACATTGCATAGGGCCTTATACGCTTTCCCCTCCACCGATGTGATTTTGGAAGGCTCTTCCCCTCTTAGCAGTGTCAACGACACTTTGGGATTGCCAATTGCTTTTTGGCAGTGCGCCAGCAATGCTTTGCAGGAGGTATCTGGGTTGAGCCTAAAATTTACAACTGCCTGTGCCTGTGTCGGCAGTACGTTGGGCCGAATGCTGGCATTTGCCATCGTTGGTGCTGTGGTCGTCCGTACCATTGCATTGCCTTTGGGTGTCTGGCTCAGATATCGCGCAAACGCAGCAGGGTTTTCCTCCATCTGCTCTACCTGATTTTTTTCCTCTCCCGCTTCAAGATAAGGTATTAGCGCTTGATAATGCCATTTGACCGGATCGGGTACAGATAGTGGAAATTGCTTCTCCTCTAACGCATTGATGGCTTTTGCCAAGATTCCCAATGCGGTAGACGGGCCTGGTCTAGACGCATGCCCGCCCGGAGACTGCACTGTCAGCTTTAAATCTGCATATCCCTTTTCAAAAATGCCGATTTCAGCAACCGTATGGCCAGGGCAATGACGCTTTTCCCCCTCTACATAACCTGAACCCTCATCCAAGACAAATTCCAGAAAGACGCCCTTTTCCTTTAGATAGGCCGCAACGGCCGTCATTCCGTTGAATCCACCGCTTTCTTCATCATGGCCAAAAGCAAAGTAAATATCTCGCTCCGGCACATAGCCTTGTTTTAGCAACGCTTCCGCCGCTTCTAGTTCGCAGCAGAGCATATTTTTACAGTCCAGAGAGCCGCGTCCCCAAACCTTACCCTCTGCCAGTACGCCTTCAAACGGTGGATATTTCCACTGATCCAACGTTTCAGACGGCACAGGCACTACATCCTGATGCGCCATCAACAGAATCGGCCTTTTCTCTCTGTTACGCCCTTTCCAGCAAAACAAAAGAGAATAATCGCCGATCACTTGTTTTTCCATGTTTTCATGCACCAAAGGATAGGTCTTTTCCAAATAAGCATGCAAGGCAAAAAAAGGTTCGCCTTTGGTCTTCGACTGATCGCGGTATGCAATGGTCTCAAAAGGAATCATCCCAGACAAATGCGCTGCGATCTCTGCTTGGCCGGGAATCTGAATCTGCTTTTCCATGATTTTTGCCCTCCACTCTTAGCCTGCCTGCCCGGTTTGGCTGCATACATTTTGCAGCAGCTGCGCGTAAAACTGTATGCCCTGTGCAAAGCTCTCTACATCGATACGCTCATTGGTGGCGTGCATCGTTGTCGTATATTTCAAATTGCTGATAAACGGCATGTGTTTATATACATTGTCAGCAAGGTCGTTGAAATACTGGCTGTCCGTACTGGCAAAAAAGACAGAGGGAACAACGGGGATCTCTCCGTAAACCTGCCGTACAGCCTGGGAAATGGCCTGGTAAGCCCGTGAATTTGTGCGGGCAATCTTGCTTGCCTCAAAGGAGGTGGGCAAGGTCACTTCGCAATCCGGCCCTGCAATCTCCTGGAAAAACTCTACCAGCTCCTGCCGGGTATCTCCTGGATTAAGCCGGCAGTTGAAATTGGCCCATACGGTATGGGGCAGCACATTGGGCGTATCGCTTGCCTGAATCTGTGTTGCAGCCACCGTGGTGCGCAGCGACGCGTTGCCTTGCAGACTTTTCAGCTGTTGGTTGACAAATCCCCGCCCGAATATGCTTGGGTTGGCCGCCTTGATCCGTCCCCAAAGGCCCCCGTACGGCGCCGCATCGCGGTACATTTCGTAAAAAATGCGCGTGGGGCGTACCGGGAACGGACGGCTTTCCACCGTTTCAATGATTTTTGCCATCCTGGACAACGCCGTGGGATGCGCAGGCTTACTGCTGTGCCCGGCCTGATCGTGCAAGGTGACGCGCACATCGCAATACCCCTTTTCATATACGCCAATGCACGCACAAAGCTGGCCGGGCAGTCCAAACTGCTCACCATCGACAAAGCTGCTGCCTTCATCGAGTACAAATTCAAAATGCAGTCCTTTTTCCTTGCATAGCGCCGCTACGCCTTTCGAGCCCTTATCCAGCATCAGCTCTTCATCATGGCCGTTGCAGATGTATACGTCGCGATCCGGCACAAACCCCGCCTTGATGAGTGCCTCCATCGCTTCAAAGATGGCCACCAAGGCGTTTTTCATATCGATGGCGCCACGTCCCCAGACGCAGCCCTCCTCGATGCGGCCGTCAAAAGGCGGATATTTCCAATCCTGTTCTGTTCCCTCTGCAATCGGCACCACATCCTGATGCGCCATCAACAAAATCGGAGGTTTTTGGGAGGCGCCGTCCCCCTTCCAGCAGTATAATCTGCTACACCGGTTCACTTCCTCTGTCGTCACCGTTTGGAACACATGCGGAAAACAAGCCCTAAGATGTGCTTGCAGCTTTTCGAATTCTTTGATGTTTTCGCTGTCTTCCGTTACGAGGCCATAGGTCTTGCAGCGCAAAGCCCCTGCCAGATGCTCTGCTGCCAGCTGCGGGTCTACCGCTACAGGCTTTGCTTTTGGCGCCAGCGCCGCTTTTTTTAGCGAAAGCCCTTTGCCAACAAAAAAACTGAGCACAAACACCAGAGCCACGACGACCCATCCAAACCAAGCCATACAAAACACTCCCTTTGTTTTGATTGCATCATTCTGCTGGTATTTTATCACATCCATATGCAGCTGGCATGAAAAAACTTCCCAGCCCATAAGAAAAGGGCGGAACGAAAACGTTCCGCCCTTGCATCAACTCAGCGCGCCATGATTTTCCCCAGCGTATAAAGCTCCGAATCAAATTGTTTTTCCGCATCCAACGCTTCGTAAATATCCATATTCTGCACCTTGTTATCATGGATGCCTACGGCGCGGTTGCTGACGCCCTGTGCCAAAAGGGAGACAGCCTGCCCCCCTAGCCGCGTAGCCAGGATGCGGTCTTTCCCTGTTGGGCTGCCGCCGCGCTGCGTATAGCCCAATACAACGCTTTTCACTTCCAGCTTGGTCTTTTCCCGGATATACCCAGCCAGCTTGTCTCCCTTGCCCGCGCCCTCTGCCAGCACGATCATACTGGTCTTGCGGTTACGAATGTTATTTTTAATCAGCTGATCGCAAATTACATCGATATCAAATTCCATTTCCGGCAGCAAGATAAAGTCGGCCGAGCCTGCCACGCCTGCGTGCAAGGCAATGTCTCCGCATTTGTTGCCCATTACCTCTACAATGCCGATCCGGTCATGCGAAACCATGGTATCGCGTACCTTGATCAGCTCTGTGAGCACGCCGTTTACCGCCGTATCGAAGCCGATACTAAAGTCGGTATATGCCAAGTCGTTGTCTATTGTACCTGGCAGTGTAATGGTGGGAATGCCCATCTTGCTGAGCGCACCGGCGCCATGCATGGTACCGTCGCCCCCGATGGCGATGATGCCTTCCAAATCAAACGCCTGAGCAGTCAACAGTGCGCGGCGCTGCCCTTCCTCTACCATAAATTCCTTACAGCGGGCAGTTTTTAAAATCGTACCGCCTTTATGGGCAATGTTGCGCACCTCGTCTGTTGTAAGCTCGCGCATATCTCCTTCAATCAAGCCCCTATATCCGTGACGGATGCCAAATACTTCAATGCCATATTCAGCCGCCACTTTTACCACAGCGCGGATCGCCGCATTCATGCCAGGCGTATCGCCGCCGCTGGAAAGTACACCAATTCTTTTCATGATTTATACTCCTTCCGCTCAAGCCCAATGGAGCGCCCCCGAGCCCCATTTTCGTGATTTTATTATAGCATACCAAACGGTCTATTTTTTGGTGATTTTTACATTTCCCTCATCCAAGAGCAGGGTCAGCTTTGCCATCAATTCCGGATCGATGGAGACGGTGTCATGCAGTTTAACCAAGCGCTTTTCCTTCGCTGCATATACCTTCACACCTACTGTACCCGGGAAACGCCGCAGCATGGCCAATAGCCCTGTGATCATAAAATCGTTGTCAAAGGTTTTTACCTTTAGCCAAAGCGTTTCTTGCTGACTGTCCTTTTGCGTTTGCGCTGGCTTTGGCTCGCTTTGTACCCCGTACAACGGCAGGTCGCGTCCGTTGATCAAGTGCGGCCGTTCCTGCTCCGCATTTTGCTGTTTTTCAGGTTCCCATGGCTTGGCATCGTCTACGAGCAGCATGGGATCCTCCTCTTCTCGTATGCTGACCCTGCCTTTGAGCAATACCAGCGCATCGGGCTGCAAGACAAAATTGAGCCGCTCCACAACGCCAGGGAATACCATGGCATTCATCTGAGCATATAGATCCTCTATAACCAGATTGGCCATCAGCCGGTTTGTTTTGGTCGTCCGGTTTCGTCTGGATTGTATGATACAGGGAAGCGTTACCTCCTTACCATCCAATGATAGGCCTTCTTCTCGGCTTTCCAAAATGGTAAGGAGATTCACTGGATATTGCTCCATATACTTTTCATACTCCATCATAGGATGCCCGGTGATGTATACCCCCGTCATCTCCTTTTCCATCGCCAGCATAGCACGGGTATCAAACTCCGCAAGATCCGGTAGTTCCTGTACAGGCACAAGCGACGGTACATTTTCGCCCAACAGCCCTTCAAACAGGGAAACCTGCCCTTCCAGGTTACGTTTTCTATCATGCGCCATAGCATCCATGGTGCTTTCAAACACCGCCATAAGCTGGCTACGCTTTACATGGAAGCTGTCAAAACAGCCCGCTTTGATCATGCTTTCCACCATGCGCTTGTTCAGCGCATCCGCAGGCACCCGCCGCAAAAAGGAGAAGAAGTCCTCATACGGCTTATGCGCCCGTTCCTGGATGATCAGCTCTACAGCTTTGGCCCCTACATTTTTTACTGCGGACAAACCAAAGCGGATTTTGCCATCCTGCACCTCAAAACGCACGCCGCTACCGTTTACATCCGGCGGCAACACCTCTATGCCTTTCTTTCGGCAGTAGGCAATATACTGTGCGATTTTTTCCGGGCTTTGCAGACAACTGTTCATCAGCGCGGCCATGGTTTCCACAGGATAATGCGCTTTCAGCCACGCTGTCCGATAGGATACGATGCCATAGGCCGCCGCATGGGATTTGTTGAAGGCATACTGCGCAAAATCCGTCATTTGGTCAAAAATTTGGCTGGCCACCTCTTCCGGCACGCCGTTTTTCACTGCGCCCGGCACTGTACCGTCCTCCGTACCATAGATAAACGCCTGCCGTTCTTTGGCCATTACATCGCGTTTTTTCTTGCTCATAGCACGCCGAACCAGGTCGCTACGCGCCCAGCTGTATCCCGCCAGCTCACGGACGATCTGCATAACCTGCTCTTGATACACCATGCAGCCGTAAGTTACCTGTAAAATGGGTGCCAATCGCTTGTCCAAATACTTGACGCTGCTAGGATCTCTTTTCCCTTGGATATAGCGCGGGATGCTTTCCATCGGGCCTGGCCGGTACAGAGAAATGCAAGCGATGATATCTTCAAAGCAATTAGGCTTTAATTCTTTAAGCAGTTCGCGCATACCGCCGCTTTCCAGCTGAAATACGCCATCGGTATCCCCTTCGCCGATCATCTGATATACGAGAGGATCATCCAGAGCGATCTTTTCCATATCCAGTGGTTTGCCCGTGCTCTTTTCCACAAGGTTACAAGCGTCTTGGATGACCTTCAAGTTACGCAGGCCCAAAAAGTCCATCTTCAAAAGGCCAAGTTCCTCGATGGCCCCCATGGTAAACTGCGTGGTAACCGTCTCATCATTTTTTTGCAGCGGAATGATATTCATCAAAGGATCTTTGGAAATCACCACTGCAGCAGCGTGCGTGCCGGCATGCCGCGGCATCCCCTCTAATTTTCGGGCTGTTGCAATGAGCTGGGCAATGGTTTCGTCTGCTTCCATCTCCCGCCGCAGCGGTTGGGAAATTTCCACCGCCCTGTCGATGGTGATGCCCAATTCCATCGGCACCGCCTTGGCGATGCGGTCTACATCCGCATAGGGGATACGCATCACCCGCCCTACGTCGCGGATAACTGCACGCGCTGCCATCGTTCCAAAGGTAATGATCTGGCATACGTGGTCTTTCCCATATTTTTCGATGACATAATCTATGACCTCCTGCCGGCGTTCATAGCAGAAGTCAACGTCTATATCCGGCATGGTGATGCGCTCCGGATTCAAAAAGCGCTCAAAAAACAAATTATATTTGATGGGGTCCACATCCGTGATCCCTAGGCAATACGCCACCACACTGCCAGCTGCGCTGCCGCGGCCTGGGCCCACGGCAATGCCCTGTTCCTTTGCAAAGCGGATATAATCCCACACGACCAAAAAATAGTCCACATACCCCATCTGCTCGATGACGTTCAGCTCAAATTGAAGCTGCTTTTGCACTTCGGGATTCTCGCCATACCGGCGCGCAAAGCCCTCCTCGGCCTGCCTGCGCAGCAAGCCGACATTTGTTTCTCCCTCCGGCAAGGGGAACTGTGGCAAATGCTGTGTTTCAAAATCCAGCTCAACATGGCAGCGTTCTGCAATTTTTTGCGTATTTTCCAGCGCCTCCGGCACATGGGAAAACAATGTCTCCATTTCTGTACCGCTCTTTAGGTACATCTGATCGGAGTCCATTTTCATTCTATTTTCTTCATCTAGAAAACGTCCTGTTTGAATACAGATCAAAACATCCTGTACCGCAGCGTCCTCTTGATTGATATAGTGCACATCATTGGTAGCAACCAACGGCAGACCCGTTTCCCTGGCTATACGTATGATCTGCGCATTGACTTCCTTTTGCACCGGAATGCCATGCTCTTGCAATTCCAAATAGAAATGCTCCGGCCCAAAGATATCGCTGAGCCGCTGTGCCAATTGCTTTGCGCCCTGATAATCACCTTGCATCAAAAGGCGGGGAATATCGCCGGATAAGCAAGCGGATAGGCCGATTAGCCCTTCAGAATACTGCGCCAGCGTATCGTAATCGATCCTAGGCTTATAGTAATATCCCTCCAGCCATCCTAAGGATACCAGATGCACCAGGTTTTGATATCCCTTTTGATTTTCCGCCAGCAGCACTAAGTGGCTGTATTCCCGGTCCGCACGGCCTTGTCTATCGTGCATGTTTTGCTTGGCCACGTATACTTCACAGCCAAGAACCGGCGTAATCCCCGCCGCCTTTGCTTCTTTATAGAATTCAACCGTACCATACATGACGCCGTGATCTGTCATGGCAATGTGCGTCATGCCCATCTCCTTGGCCCTGGCCATCAAATCCTTGATGCGTGCCGCCCCATCCAACAGACTGTATTGCGTATGTACATGTAGATGGCAAAATCCGCTCAAAAGCTTACTCCTTCCTCAAACACAAACCCCAGCTCCTCTGCCAGCTGCACAAGCTTTCTCATCCGATGGTTTACGCCGGATTTGCCCATGCGCGGCTCCATCAAATCGCCCAGTTCCTCTAGCGTTGCTTCCGGATACGCCAGGCGCGTTTCCGCTGCCATCCGCAGCGCCGGGCTCAACGATTGAAACTTGTTTTCCTTTACTAGATACCGAATACAGGCCTGCTGTTTGGCTGCTGCGGACATGGTCTTATTGATATTGGCGGTATCGCAATTCATCGCCCGGTTGGCCTTGTTGCGCATTTGACGTACGATCCGTGCATTTTCCATCTGCAAAATCGC
>ERZ506753.1700-NODE-1700-length-12498-cov-6.027887_pt1 | contig 12498 bp, 10 predicted proteins | sample MGYA00513044_ERZ506753 | MGnify/ENA metagenome assembly ERZ506753 | reverse complement strand
TGTTATTCACGCTTTCACCTAGAATAACATCTTCTGTCAGTTTCCATATTTATAAAGCTGATCTCTGCATTCCGAATGTCCGCTGCAGAAATATCTTTTATTATTTGCTCTTCAATGATTATAAAGAATTGTTGTGGAGATTGCAATGATAATTTTTAACCAAATCAAGTAAGTCCCCTGCTTCCATTGCGAATATCCGCTTGACTTTCCGGTTTTATGAAAAAAAGCCGCATCCACGAAGCTTAACGCTCCGGGATACGGCTTATATTCTTACCACTGAATCAGTAATTATTACGTTTCAGTTTTACCACTACATGTCTGTAAGGTTCTTCTCCCTCACTGACTGTCTCTACATAGCGGTTGCCCTGCAGAGATGCATGGATGATTCTTCTCTCGTATGGATTCATCGGCTCCAGAACTACCGGTTTTCTGGTTTTCTTTACCTTGAAGGCGATTCCTCTTGCAAGGTTTTCCAGAGTTTCTTTACGGCGGCGTCTGTAGTCCTCTGTATCAAGCTTTACACGAATGTAAGTAGACTCGCCTTTGTTTACTACAAGGCTTGTCAGATACTGAAGAGAATCCAGTGTCTGACCTCTTTTTCCGATCAGGATACCCATATCCTCACCTTCAAAATCTACATCCAGAGAACCGTCAGCTGTGTTGTATTTCGATGTGATCTCCACTTCTCCAAGATCCATGGATCCGAATACATCACGAAGAAATACTACTGCTCTCTCCTCAACCTCTTTGATCTTCTCCGGATCAGTCAGGATCTCTACCGGTCTGCCCTGCTTCGGTGCTTTTTCACGTGTTTCCTTTGGCTGGCGCTCCTTCGGAGCTCTCGGCTGTTTCTCACGTGCAGGTTTTGCTTTACCCTGGGAATCTCTTGCAGGTCTTTCCTTCGGTGCTGCAGCCTTCAAAGGTGCCTCTTCAGATGTTTTCTCCGCCTGTACAGACTCTGTTTTTACCGGTTTCTTCTCCTTTACAGGAGCTGCCTTCGGTGCAGATTCTTTCTTTACATTTGGAGTAAAAGGCTTGTCTAATTTCTTCTCTTCTTTAATAGCGTCCAGTTTCACGGACTCTACCAGTTCATCGATCTCCTGCATATCAGAAACTGGCTCGATTCTGCGAACTTTGATCACGGCAGGTTTGCTGCCGATTCCGAAGAATCCGGAGCTGCCTTCACTGATAACCTGAATATCAAGCTGGTCACTGGAAGTTCCAAGCTCAAGACACGCTTTTGTGATAGCTTCATTCTTTGTTTTTGCTGAAAACTGAATGTAATCCTCCATTACGAACCCCTCCGTTCCTGATTATTTCTTCTTATTTCTCTCATCAAAGTCTCTTACGAGATTTGCTTTGGCTGTGATGCTGCCTGGTTTTGCATTTCTTGCCTTCTCATAAGCAGTATCAACCTTCTGTGCTCTGTCTGAAGCACCGTTGTTTCCGCTGTTACCCTTATTGATCACAGGTTTATTGATATTCTTGGCGGACTGATGAGCCTGATTGGTGATCTTCTGCGGCGGAAGTCCTTCCTTCGCACGCTTTGCTTCGATCTTCTTCATATTCTCATTAACCAGATCATCAATGTTCATCTTATCAAGATGACGGTTGATGGCAAACTGCTGGGCACTTCGCACGACAGCACTGGCGATCCAGTAGATACCAAGACCAACCGGGAATGTGAAACAGAAGAATGCAGACATCAGAGGCATGACCATGTTCATGGTTTTCATGGAGTTTGCCATTGCGCTGGCCTGATCATTTCCGTCTGCCGGCTGTGTTGCAGCCTGTGGCATAAGCTTCAGGTTCAGCATCTGAGTTGCCCATGCAAGAACCGGGATCAGAAGTGCTACGATCGCAAGTAACAGAGAACCATGATTTTTGAAGAACTCCATGATATAGTACAGCGGCTGGTCTGCGATATTCAGTCCACAGAAGCCCTGCATCTTGGAAATATTGCCGGATGCTTTTGTGATCGCATCAGAAAATCCTGAAAACTGATCCATCTGTGCCAACTCTTTCCACTGGGAAGGAGAAAGTGCATACAGAAAATCAACAATAGAGTTACTTGTAGCATTTCCGGCACTGTCCATAACGAGACGTACTCGTGTCATGGAATGGTCTGTGATAAACTGCTGCAGGATATCTGTGTATCCGTTTACAGCTAACAGGTTGTCAACTACACCAGTAAAAATGTTCTTTACACTTCCAACGTAAGCAGGAATCCGGTAGATAACCTGATACAGAGCAAACAGAATAGGCATCTGAATGGCTAACTGTACACAGCTACCGGTTGGAGAAACACCATATTTCTGATAAACAGCCTGGGTTTCTTCGTTCATTTTCATCATGGAGTCCTGATCTTTTTTACCCTGATATTTCTTCTGGATCTTCTGGATCTCGGGCTGCATGATCGCACTTAACTTGGAGAATTTCTGCTGCTTGATCTGCAGCGGTGTCATAAAGGCAAAGATAAGAATACTGAAGATAATGATACAAAGACCAATGTTCTGGATTCCGAACAGGCCGTCAAGCATCTTATATATGCCATCCATGATCCATCCCATCACAGACGCGATCTGTCCGATAATAGGAGTTCCGGTTTTTGTTGCTAAAAACAGTTCCAAATTCATTTCCTCCTAGACTTCTTATTCAATTGTAAAAGTCCGGTAACTATTTCGCCCCGGGAAAAAGAGGCCAAACAGTCACAAAATAATTCATGGCACAGGGTCATAGCCTCCATGGGAAAAAGGATTGCATCGCAGGATCCTCCATGCCGCAAGAAGACTGCCCTTGAATGCGCCATATTTTTCGATTGCTTCCAAACCATATTGAGAACATGTGGGAATATAAGGACATTTCGTTCTCTTCATCGGCGATATATATTTTTGATAGAGCCTTATCATCTTAATCAGAAATTTCTTTATCATGTTCATTCCCTGTTATATGATGCTTTTTTGCAAGATGCATAAAAGCACTCTCGATCTCGTGAAAGCCTTTGCCCTTGGCTGAAGCTCTCGCTACTACTACAATATCAAGGTTACTGTCAAAATCTGTTTCGTTGAGACGATAACTTTCTCTGATCAGTCTGGTGAGTCTGTGGCGAACCACACTATTCCCTACTTTTTTGCTTACTGATATTCCCAGACGATTCTTCATGTGCTGATTCTTCAGCACGTACATCACCAGAAGCCGATTCGCATATGATGTTCCGTTCTGATATACAACTTTAAAATCTTGATTCTTTTTTAAGGACTCTGATCTGATCAAACGGATCCTCCTTAATCATACCGCCTGTGCGGATATTTCTCCGGATAGAAGAAAAGACCACATAAATGCGGTCTTACAGCTTATGCTGATAACTGTTTTCTTCCTTTTAATCTTCTTGCAGCTAATACTTTACGTCCGCCCTTTGTGCTCATGCGAGCTCTGAAGCCGTGAACTTTAGCTCTGGATCTCTTTTTTGGCTGAAATGTCATCTTCATAGGTAAAGCACCTCCTTTATCTATTTTAATAATTGTTATGAAATAACTTATCATTCAGAACATCGTTTCAATTATATAAATAAACCTCCTTTTCGTCAAGGGAAAATTGCAAAAAACCCGATAAAATCAGGGGTTTGAAAAATACCGCCTGCTTCGTGGTTTTTATTTTTTATCATTATGTGGATTACGCTTATGGTTTACGTAACATTATCCACAAAATGTGGATAACTTGTGGATAACTAGTGGATTACCAGTAAAACTATCCACTTTTTCAGGATGATTTTTTATAGCATCTTCAAAAAATCCCTTTATTTGCGGTATTTTGACAGTGGACAATTTTATACACATAAATTCTCCGTATTTTCCACACCTCGTTAACTTATGGAAACCGATTTCCCAGTTATACACTATTTTCCACCCTAATCCACAGTAATTTCCCCAAATTATCCACATTGTTTTCCCCAAAATCTCAACGTTTTCCATTGCTAAAACCCCATTTTCATTGTAATATATAAAAGGATATCTGTCTCCAGTCGCAAACTGGGGTTATTATATTACTCATGGGAGGAAAAAATGAACGCTGTTATTGAAAAATGGGAGGAGATCCTGCAAACTGTCAAATCTGAATATGAGGTGAATGATGTCCCTTTTAATACCTGGCTTAAGCCACTGGAAGTTTATGAGGTTGACGGAAGTCTGATAACAGTGGCAGTTCCTTCAGAACAGGCGGCAATTGGTGTCAATTACATCAGTAAACGCTACAAAATACCTCTTCAGGTTACAATCTGTGTACTGACAGGCATGGAAGAATGTGAAGTGCGATTTGTTCTGAAAAAAGATCTCCTCGAGAAAGAAGAAGAAAAAAAACCTTCCTATGATAAACAGAATCATGATACACGTTACGAAGAAGCTCATTTAAACCCAAAATATACTTTCGATACTTTCGTAGTAGGAAGCAACAACAAATTCGCCCAGGCAGCAGCACTCGCAGTTGCCGAATCACCAGGAGATACCTATAATCCTCTGTTTATTTACGGCGGAGCCGGTCTCGGAAAAACGCATCTTATGCATTCCATCGCTCATTTTATACTGGAACACGACAAAAACAGCCGGGTTCTCTATGTAACCAGTGAGGAATTCACAAATGAACTGATCGAAACCATCCGAAACGGAAATAATACGGCAATGAGCAAATTCCGTGAAAAATACAGGAATATTGACGTTCTTCTCGTCGATGATATTCAGTTTATTATAGGAAAAGAATCCACACAGGAAGAATTTTTCCATACATTTAACAGTCTCCACAGTGCCAAAAAACAGATCATCATATCTTCCGATAAACCTCCGAAAGATATGGAAATCCTGGAAGAACGTTTCCGTTCCCGGTTCGAATGGGGTCTGATCGCAGATATTACGCTGCCAGATTATGAAACTCGAATGGCGATCCTTCATAAAAATGAAGAAATGAACGGTTACAGCATCAGTGAAGATGTTATCAAATACATCGCTACCAATATTAAATCCAACATCCGTGAGCTGGAAGGTGCTTTCAACAAGGTCATGGCCGGAGCCAAGCTTGAGAAAAAAGAAGTTACACTTGAACTTGCAGAACAGGCACTGAAAGATATTATTTCTCCGGATGAAAAAAAGGTGATCACACCAGAATACATCATCTCCGTTGTTGCCGAACATTATGGAGTAACACCTGCGGACCTAAGCGGAAACAAGCGAAACTCAAAAATCGTCATGCCACGCCAGGTTTCTATGTATCTCTGCCGCGAAATCATCTCCACACCTTTGAAAAATATCGGAAAAGCTCTTGGAAACCGTGACCATACTACTGTTATGCACGGTATCGAGAAGATTGAAAACGAATTGCAGACCGACGATAACTTAAAAAATACCATTGATATATTGAAAAAGAAGATTAATCCACAAGGTTAGGGAAGTTTTCCACATTACTGGTGTATAACGTGTTGATTGTATGTGGAGAGATGTGTACAACTTTTTTGCGAAAAAACGGCGGTAATTTTATCCCCGGGTTATTCACATCCAAAACTACCACTTTTACACAAAGTTATCCCACCCGAAAAACCCTGAAAACACCGGCCTCGCGGGAGTTTTTCACAAAATCTGGCCCCCTACGGCGGTTACGGCGGATTTTTTCTATAAATATATTTATAAAAACCACAATTTATCCAGAAAGGGAGTTATACACATTATGAAAATTATCTGCTCCAAATCAAGTCTGTTAAAAAGTGTAAGTATCGCACTCAAAGCAGTTCCATCAAAAACCACCATGCCAATACTGGAATGTATCCTCATGGATGCAACAACAAACCAGATCAAATTTACCACCAACGATATGGAACTGGGAATTGAAACAATTGTTGAAGGTACTATTGAAGAAAAAGGAAGGGTTGCTCTTGATGCAAAAATATTCTATGAAATCATCCGACGACTTCCTGATAACGACATTACCATCAAAACAGACGAAAAATATACAGCAACGATTACCTGTGAAAAAGCAAAATTCAATATTCCTGGCAAATCCGGAGAAGATTTTGCATATTTACCAATGATCGAAAAAGATGAACCGCTGACAATTTCTCAGTACACGCTGAAAGAAATGATCAGACAAACCATTTTTTCTATCGCTGTTAATGAGAATAATAAACTGATGACAGGTGAACTTTTTGAGATTAAAAATAACTGTCTGAAGGTAGTTTCTCTGGATGGACATCGAATTGCGATCCGAAAAATGCCCCTTAAGAGAGAATATTCTGACCGTAAGGTGGTAGTTCCGGGAAAAACTTTAAGTGAGGTAAGCAAGATTCTTTCCGGTGAAGTTGACGATCAGGTAAGTATTTACTTCACAAAAAACCATATTTTGTTTGAATTTGACCAGACTATGGTAGTTTCTCGACTGATTGAAGGAGAATATTTCAGAATTGATCAGATGCTTTCCAGTGATTACGAGACGAAACTCAAAATCAACAAAAAAGAATTCCTGGATTGTATCGACCGTGCAACGCTGCTGGTTCGTGAAGTTGACAAGAAACCAATTATCATTAATATCACAGATGATGATATGGAACTTCGGATCGATTCTGCAATGGGTTCCATGAATGAAGAGATCGATATTGAAAAAGAGGGTAAAGATATTATGATCGGTTTTAACCCGAAATTCCTGATCGATGCCCTTCGTGTTATTGATGATGAAACGGTAACAATTTATCTTGTGAACCCGAAAGCTCCCTGCTTTATCCGTGATGATGAAGAAAATTACACGTATCTGATTCTTCCGGTAAATATCAACCAGAATCAGGCAAGATAATAGTTTGTACAATATAATGGACAAAAAGACAGCAGGAGATTTTTCTCCATATGCTGAAAAAACATGTGGCCGGCGGCGCGTGTCCGCTGGTCACGCACATTACAAAAACAAGATAACTAAAGGATAAACTCCGGAAACTGCCAGAAGGAGGTAATTTAAAATACCACCTTTTGGAAAACGCCGGGAATGGGGGTATTTAATTACCACCACTGAGCAATATATTGGAAAGTGTTAACCAAATCCAGGAAAGAAAATTTAAGAGGGAAAAAAATTGGAGATCAGAATTAAAGACGAATTTATCAAACTTGGCCAAGCTCTGAAGCTGGCAGGAGTTGTGGAGGACGGCGTTGAGGCAAAATATGCGATCAATGACGGACTTGTTCTGGTAAACGGTGAGGTTGAGAACCGCCGTGGCCGTAAGATCCATCCGGGAGATACGATTTCCTACGATGGAAAAGATATTTATGTAATTGGGTGAAGGAATGTACATTGAATCCATCAGATTGAATAATTTCAGGAATTATGAGTTGCTGGAGATGAATTTTGATCAGGGAACCAATATTCTCTACGGTGACAACGCCCAGGGAAAAACCAATATTCTGGAGGCGGTTTATCTGGCCGGAACCAGTAAATCCCACAAAGGAAGCAAGGACCGGGAAATGATCCGCTTCGAGAATGAGGAATCCCATATCCGAATGATGGTAAAAAAGGGCGATCTTTCATACAAAATAGACATGCACCTCCGGAAAAACAAAGCAAAAGGAGTTGCCATTAACGGGCTGCCGATCCGCAAGGCAAGAGAACTGCTCGGTGTGGTAAATCTTGTGTTTTTTTCTCCGGAGGATCTTAATATTATCAAGAATGGACCGGGCGAGAGAAGACGTTTTCTGGATTCAGAGCTTTGTCAGCTGGATGGAGTTTATATCACGGAGCTGGCAAGCTATAATCACATTGTGAACCAGAGAAACCGTCTTCTCAAAGACTGTTATATGAACCCGGGATTAAAAAGTACGTTGGATATCTGGGATATGCAGATGGCAGATTACGGAAAAAAGATCATTGAAAAAAGAGAAGAGTTTGTGGAAGAACTGAATGAACTTGCAAAAGGCCTCCATAAAGGTCTGACCGGTGGGCTGGAAGAACTGGAGATCCTGTATGAACCAAGTGTAACTGCAGCAGAATTTGAACAGAAACTGGCGCAGAACCGGGACAGGGATCTTCGGATGAAGCTGACATCTGTGGGACCGCACAGAGATGATTTCTGTGTAAAGGTAAACGGGATCGATATCCGGAAATACGGTTCCCAGGGGCAGCAGAGGACAGCAGCTCTTTCTCTGAAACTTTCTGAGATCTATCTTGTAAAAAAGAAGATCAAGGATACTCCGGTGCTTCTTCTGGATGATGTACTTTCGGAACTGGACAGTAACCGGCAGACTTATCTTCTGGAAAGTATACATGATATTCAGACTTTGATCACCTGTACAGGACTGGATGATTTTGTCAGTCATCAGTTTGAGATAAACAGGGTTTTTCAGGTGATAAAGGGGCATGTTTATATGCCTAAAGGGTTTTGACAAGCCCGTATGCATATGGTAAACTGATTCTGATTATGGAAAGTTGGTGAATATTTTGGATAAAGAGGAGTTTCGCGTCAAATTGGGACAGATCAACAAGCTGGTTGAAGCCCAGGATTACAAAGGCGCCATGCAGATCGTAGACAGCATTGACTGGCGTCGCGTAAAGAATGTCCGTACGCTTTGTGTTGTGGGCGAGATCTACGCAGCTAACAAGCGCTATGAAGAGAGCAAGGAAATTTTTCTTCTTGCTTATCACAGAGCGACGATCGGCAAGAACATACTTTACCGTCTGATCGAAGTTTCCCTGAAAATGGGACAGATCAGTGAAGCCACAGAATTCTTTGACGAGTACAGAGAGGTGGCAGGTAGTGATAACAGCCAGTATATACTGCGATATAAAATTGCCAGAGCGAAGAATGCATCTCTGAATGAACAGATCCGTATCCTTGAGGAATATAAGGAGAAAGAGTTTACAGAGCGCTGGTCCTATGAACTGGCTAAACTCTACTATAAGGCAGGAGACAAGCAGAAGTGCCTGGATCTCTGCAATGAGATGATTCTCTGGTTCAATGACGGAACTTATGTGATGAAAGCCCTTGACCTGAAACAGCGTATGGGAGTTCTCACAGGAGAAGAAAAAGAGAAATACGAACAGCGTTTTATCCCGAAACTGATTCCGCCGGAAAAGGCTCAGGAGATCAGGGAGAGCAAGGAAACAGAAGCTGTTACAGAAACTGAATATGAGGAGTCCAGACCGGTTACAGATACGATCCAGGTAGATGACGAGCGTGATCTGAACAGTGCAGAGACTTTCCAGGAGAAGATTTCCAAGGGAATCCGTGACATCTTCGGTGGTCATAAGAAGGCTGCGGAAGAAACTGAGGACGTGGAAGAAGAAGAGCAGGATGACACAGAAGAAACTTCTGAGACAGAAGCTGTTGAAGCTGCCAAGGATTCTGCAGATCAGGAGTCTGGTGAGGAGGAAACTCCGGAAGCTGAGACTGCTGCCACAGAAGAAAAGTCCGAAGAAGACGCTTCTGAAGAAGAGGCGGCAGAAACTGCTGAGGCTGGAGATGGTGAGGAACTTCTGGCATCCGGTATTGATAATCTGTCTGCCGGAACCGTACAGTTAAATGCCCGGACACAGGAACCGCAGGACGAAGAGGAAGAAGCTTATCAGGAAGCGGAAGAGGCGGAAGCAGAGAAGGCGACGGAAAAGGAATTAGTTGAAAGTGTTTCTGAGATCGTTGAGGAAGATTCTGTGGAGGAACCGAAGGAAACTTCAGGAGTTCCCCTTAATGAAGACGGCAAGCCTGATTTTTCAGCAACGATCCGTATGCCGGAGCTTAAGATCCCGAAGTCTATGATCAATGTAGATCCGGAAAATGCAAGCAGCGCTGCCGGTATTCCGGACGCATCCGGAATTTTTGGAAGCATTGATGAGATCGCGGCGGAAGTTGCCAAGGATAAAAAAGCAGACGAGGAACCTGAGAAAGAGCAGGAATTCAATCTGGAAGATACCATTCTTGCAGCTGCAAGCGAGCAGGGAATCAATATTCCGGAGGAAGAGAAATCTCCGGATGTACAGCAGTCAGAAGTAACCGAGGAAACAGAAGACGAAGAAGATCTGGATATCGCGGCAGATGAATTTGTTCCGGAGGAGCCGGATGCAGCGGATATTGAGGATATCATGGCACAGATTTCCGCACAGCAGGCAGAAGATGTAAGTGAGTCGGCGCACAGGAGAATTCCGGATCTGGTTCTGGATGAAGATGAAGAGCCGGTTACAGAAGAAGATATGCAGGCTGCGGAAGCAGAATTCCTGAATGGTCCCACAGGCGTGCAGAAGCCTGATACCAAGGACGAATTCGACGGTTTTGATGATCTGGAAGAAGAGGAACAACTTAAGGAAATGCCGGAGGATCTTTCCCTTGAGGATGAAAGTGACGATCGCAGAGCGGATAAACTGACAGACGATGTTGTGATACCTGTCGAAGATGAGACACCTCTTGATGAGGAAGAAGAATTCAGTGACGATGATTTCGGATTCAAAGATGAGCCGGAAGACGATGAAGAGGATGATTTTATCTCAAGTCTTACAGAAGATATGGAAGAAGACGATGAGAAAGAAGAACTCAGCGAGGAAGAACAGCTGGAGCGCTTTATCGAGGATATGCAGCCGGAGATCGATCTGAACACTATTATTTCCAGAAAGAGACAGCTTACAGATGAAGAGAAGCAGCTGTTCACATATTTTGTAGCAGTTCCGGGAATGAAAGAGCAGCTGGTGGATGTACTCTGCGATGTACAGAAAGGTGCGGCTGACAAAACTTCCCAGACTGGAAATGTGATCGTTATGGGCGGCAGAGAAACAGGAAAGACAAGACTGATCTCAAGCCTTATCCCGGCAATCTGCAGAGAGCTGAATATTGAGGCATCCAAGGTTGCCTACATATTTGCGGAAGACCTTAACGGAAAAAATATTGCAGAGATTGCATCCAAGCTTGCAGGAGGTTTCCTCGTTATTGAGAACGCAAACCAGCTTTCCCAGGAAACAGCAGATGAGCTTGATGAAGTAATGAATGAAAATACAAAGAGTATGATCGTGATCCTTGAGGATGAAAAGATCGGCATGCGTAAGCTGATCGCAAGATATCCGAAACTTGCGAAGAAATTTACATCCATGATCAATATTCCTGTATTTACAAATGATGAACTTGTTAATTTTGCCAAGGTTTATACCATGGAAAATGGATTCCGCATTGATCAGATGGGCATGCTTGCATTGTATAATCTGATCGGAATCAACCAGAAGGAAGATCAGCCGGTGTGCATCGGAACTGTGAAGACCATGCTGGATAATGCCATGGCAAAAGCACAGGGCGGATTATTCAAACGCTCCAAGAAGCGTGTGGACCGTGATGGATTCACCGTACTTCTTGAAAAGGATTTCAGCTGAAAATAAACAGAAAAGCAGAGGTAAAAAATATGGCCAGACCTTATCTTGGTAACCCGAAATATACCATTGAAGTCCTTCAAAAGTATCATTTTGTTTTCCAGAAAAGGTTTGGTCAGAATTTTCTGATCGATGAACATGTTCTGGAAAAGATCATTGATTCTTCCGGAATTACGAAGGATGATTTTATACTGGAGATTGGTCCCGGAATCGGAACCATGACACAGTATCTTGCGGAAGCGGCCAGAGAAGTGGCTGCTGTGGAGATCGACAGTTCCCTGATCCCGATTCTTAAGGATACCCTGAAAGAATGGGATAATGTAACGGTGATCAATAACGATATCCTGAAAACAGATATCAAAAAGATCGCCAATGAAAAAAATGGCGGAAAGCCTGTAAAGGTGGTTGCGAACCTGCCGTATTATATTACGACACCGATCATTATGGGACTTTTTGAGAAGAATGTTCCTGTGGATTCCATTACGGTTATGGTACAGAAAGAGGTTGCAGACCGTATGCAGGTAGGACCTGGAACCAAGGATTACGGCGCGCTTTCCCTGGCTGTCCAGTATTATGCGAAGCCGGAGATTGTTGCAAACGTGCCGCCGAACTGTTTCATGCCACGGCCGAAGGTAGGAAGTGCGGTGATCAAACTGACACGTTATGAGAAACCGCCGGTTGAGGTGCAGGATGAACACCTCATGTTCAGGCTGATCCGTGCGTCATTTAACCAGAGAAGAAAGACCCTTGTAAACGGCATCAAAAATTCCGGAGATTTTTCCCTTGGAAAAGAAGAGATCGAGAATATATTCGAGAAGTGCGGGCTTCCGCTGAATATCAGAGGAGAGGCGCTGACACTGGAGCAGTTTGCAATGCTTGCCAACTGTATCTCTGAAGAAAAGAATAATAAATAAAACATTACACAAAAAGAACCCGGGCAGCTGTTCCGGGTTCTTTTTGCGTTTCCGGACGGGACAATTGGAGAGGTATCCCACCCGGATCTATATAACTTGTCATAGAAAGGAGGTTATGTCTGAGGTGTCAGACATAAGTAAGTAATGAAAAATTTACAATATTTATTCTATAAAGGAGATGTTAGGAAAGTTTGTTGAAAATATGAAAAGATTGTGAATATATTTT
>ERZ506753.1696-NODE-1696-length-12530-cov-3.808657_pt1 | contig 12530 bp, 11 predicted proteins | sample MGYA00513044_ERZ506753 | MGnify/ENA metagenome assembly ERZ506753 | reverse complement strand
GACACCCCCACCGTGGTCCACTCGCCGGTGGCGTCGGCGCGGCCGTGCAGATAGGCGTGCTTGGCCTTGACGTTCTCCACCTGCTGACTGGCGTCCGCATTGCGGATGCGCTCATGCAGAGTCAGTTCTCTCATCAGAAATTACCTCCTTCACCGGCGCCGAAGTGATACACGGTCTTCTCGGGGTAGCCCTCGGGGCCATAGCTCAGCTCATCGCTCCAGGTCTCGTAATCCTCGGGAGGAGCGGGGTAGTTGTCCCACCAGTTGAAGGTGGCGTCGTGAGTGATCATGGGGATGGTGGGGGTGCCGAACTCCACGGCCACGGGATCGGTGGCGTAGTCGAGGTAGACGGGATGGTCGCCATAGGTGTCGCCGGCCTCACAGGTGGCGTCGTTGGCCTCCACGATATGCCAGATCTTCCAGGCGTCACCCTCCTTGACAAAGTCGATGGCGACCTTGCCGGTGTTCCACATGGCCAGCGCGGTGCCGTCACCGTTGGGCTTGGTGTCCTGACCGATGGAGTACCACAGGCCCTTGGCAGTCTTGCCGTCGCCGGCCAGCTTCACCAGGCCGGTGGAGATGGGGTGGGCGTTCATGGTGCCCACACCGTCGCCCAGATCAGCGGCGTGCTTGGTCACATAGTAGGCGCGGATGTTGTCCAGACCCACATAGTAGCCGGTGTTCTTGCCAAAGGAGGCAGTCTTGGCGTGCTCGCTTTCGGAGACCCACAGCTCGTCGAGCTCCTTCTCGCGCCACTCATTGATCATATAGTAGACGCGCTTGTTGGCCAGCTTCTTGACCTCTTCAATGTCGGTGACCCGGCGGATCAGCTCGTCATCGCTATACTCGTGCTTGACTTTCTTGCTCATTTTACGCGCTCCTCCTTTCAAATGCCGTAGCTGAAAGTATCAGCGAAGGTGTTGTAGGGTTCGGGGATCCGGGGAGCGTCGGTGTGAGGACGCGCGGGGGTGTAAAGGGTGCGGATGGTCTTGCTGACCGTGTACTCGGGGTACTTGAACTCGCCCAGCTCGGCGAACTCAGGCAGCTCGGGCAGCGGCTGCTTCTCCTTGCCCCAGCTCTGGCCGCAGATGCAGTCCACATCGTTGGTGTAGCTCAGGTGCCAGATCTTCCAGCCGTCCTCGGTGCGGACGAAGTCGGCGGCGAAATAACCCCAGGTCCAGTTGGCCACAGGACCGCAGGTCTCCACGTCGTTGTAGGCGCCCTGGCAGTGCCACAGACCCTTGGCGGTCTTGCCGTCAGCGGCGACTTCGATGACAGGGGAGGACAGAGGCTTGACCTTAAAGGGGCCAACGCCGTAGATCTCGTCCTCGCTCTTGCCGCCCAGCTGCTCGGGGAAACGCTTCTGCAGCAGACGGGCGACCAGCTTGTTACGCTCGCAGCAGGCCGCATAGTAGGCCTCGACGGCCTCGGTGCCCACATATGCGCCGTCGTTGAAGCTCAGGCTGATGTCGTCGCCGGAGGTCCAGAACAGGTCAAAGATGTCCTGCTCCCGGTTGAGAATCAGGCAGTTGGCGTACTTGCCCATCAGGTTCTTCAGGGCGCGCTGGTCTTCCCAGCGCTGAGTCAGCTGCTCAGTGGTGAATGTTGCCATGAATCATGCTCCTTTCAGATTTTGCATGAGGATAAACGGTTGAAATTGTGCCTTACAGGCCCACGTTGACCACCGCGTCATAGCCGTCGCGGGTGGCCTGACCGATCTGACGGGCGCGGGTGGCATCGCCGCAGATATAGAACTCTGTGCAGTATTTGGAGAGACGCTCCACCTCGGCGGAACGGGGACGCATACCGGCGCACATGACCACGGTGTCGGCGGGGAACTTGACTTCCTTACCCTGCGCATCCACAGCGCTGACGCCCTCGGTGTCAATGCCGGTGCAGCGGAATCCGGTGGCGGTGTGCAGGGTCTCGGCCACTTCGATTTCATGGAGCACGCTCAGGCGGTGCATCCGTCCGCAGTCCGGACACAGCTCCTCCTGCATCTCCAGAATGGTGACCTCGTGTCCCTCCTTGGCCAGCTCAATACCTTCCTCGCAGCCGATCAGGCCGCCGCCGATGACGACTACCTTGTGGCCGACCCGGGGATCTGCGCGTTTGAGCTCCGCGCCGAACACCACGTTCTCGCCGCTGGCGCCGGGCACGGGCAGCGCCCAGGGATCGGCGCCCACGCAGGCGATGATGGCGTCGGGCTTCACCTCGGCCACCAGCTCGTCGGTGACGACGGTGTTGAGGCGCACATCCACCGGCAGAGACATGACCTTTGCGGCAGTCATGTCGCGGTAGCGGCGGATGTTGGCCTTGAAGTCGGCGTTGTCGGCGTACTTCAGGCCGCCCAGCTTATCGCTCTTCTCCACCAGGGTGACCTTATGGCCGCGCTCACAGGCGGTGATGGCCGCCTGCATACCGGCAGGGCCGCCGCCCACGATGAGCAGGTTTTTGTGCTCCCGGGTGGGGATGGGGTGGAAATACTCGGTCTCGCGCCCAATGTAGGGATTGACGGCGCAGCGCATGGTCTTGTTGCGCATCATGCCGCTCTGGCATTCGCCGCAGCGCAGACAGGGGGTGATGTCCGCCACCTTGCCGCGCATGATCTTGCGGGGCAGGAAGGGGTCGGCGATGAGAGCGCGGCCCATGGCGATGCAGTCCACGCCGCTCTCCTCCAGAAATGCCTCCATCTTGTCGGGCTCGGAGAAGGCGCCCACGGTGACTACCGGGGTCTTAACGTGCTTCTTGATCTCGGCAGCCAGACCGGAGTTCTCGCCGTGCTTCTGGAACGCACCGGGATGCATGAGCACGCAGGAGTATTCGTCCTGCTGGGAACCGGCGGAGACGTGGATCAGATCCACCTTGCCGTCCAGCGCCTTGGCGATCTCAATGCCGGTCTGGATGTCGTAGCCGCCGGGCATACGCTCGGAACCGGAGATGCGGATGTCAATGGGGAAGGCACGGCCGACGGCGGCGCGCACCTTTTCCACTACCAGCAGGGGGAAGCGCATCCGGTTTTCCAGACTGCCGCCCCACTTGTCGGTGCGGTGGTTGGTGATCTCGGAGATGAACTGGTGCAGCAGCCAGCCGTGACCGGCGTGGATCATGACCATATCGAAGCCGCAGGCCTTTGCCGTGGCGGCCGCCTCGGCAAACTTGTCTGCGATCTCATAGATCTGTTCCTCGGTCATCTCCTTGACCTCGTCGCCCCAGTCGTCCACATAGCCGGAGGGGCCGATGGCGTTTTTGCCGTCGATGAATACCGGGTCACAGAGCGCTCCGCCGTGGTCGATCTCGATCTCGGCGGCGGCGCCGCCGGAGTGGATGGCGTCGGCCATCTTGACCAGATAGGGAACGGCGGTGGGGTCATCCAGACCGACCTGCATGGGGTGGCTGCGGCCGGTGGACAGATCGACAATGACATCACCCACGCTGACCAGAGCCACGCCGCCGGCGGCCTTCAGCTTGTAGTAGTTGATATTGTCGTCGCTGTAATGCTCACCGGGGCCCAGCTCGGCCATGGAGGTGGGAGCAGAGAGCATGCGGTTCTTCAGCCGCAGACCGGCCACTTGCAGCGGCTGGAGCAGCTTTTCGTAAGATGCCATAAAAATATCCCCTTTCCAAAAGGATTCCTATTACACAATTACAAGTATAGCAAAGCCAAAGAAAAAAGTGCAACAACGAAACAGGGTGAACGGAACAACTTGATGTAGTAAGTGGGGAAAACGGCGCAAAGCCTTGAAATTGCAAGGATTGTTGAGAAAAACGTACAACGGGGCGTAGTGAACGCACAACAAAATGGAGCGCCCACATACGGCGAATGCGGGCGCTCCGGGTGCTTAGTATTCAAACGTTTCGCAGAAGGTGCGGTAGGGGAGGGGCGGTTCCGGCTGCTGAGGCGCGATGGAATCGCTGGCGTAGGCGTAGTGGAAAGTGGTGGGGCCGTCGGGGATAATGGGCATTCCATGGGGGTGGACTGTCTCGCCCGCGGCGGCGCGGGCGTTCCACTCGTCGATCATCTCCTGGGTCGTGCCCCGGTCCATGGGAGCGGCGTTGGCCACCGGGTCGCGGTCAAAGTCGGTGCGCCACAGATCGCAGACGTGCAGGTGCCACACCCGCCAACCCTGCTCGGTGCGGATGAAGTCCACGGCATATTTGCCGGAGTCCCAGGTGAAGGAACGGCCCTCCTCGGCTCCCTCGTCGTGGAGCATCAGGATTGCGCCGGTGGACATCCACATGCCCTTGGCGGTCTGGTTGTCCTCGGCCACCTCCAGCACCGGAGTGGTGATCTGGTGGATCTCCAGCAGACCGGGATGGCACGCACCGGTGCCGCCGGTAAACAGCTCCGTCATGGCATCGAAAAATTCCAGCGATTTCTTTGCGCCGAACACGCCCAGCGGGCCGTATTCGCACCGGGCGTCCGGCAGCCACCAGGCGAACAGCTCCCGCCCAATGCGGCTCATCTGGCCGCCGGTGTGGTAATACTGATAGCGGCCCATCAGGTTCATAATGTCGGTTCGGGACTGCTGGCGCTCCAGCAGCCGCTGCATTTCCTCCATGGTCATAGGGTTGCCCTCCTGAATGTTCGTTTTTTACAGTGTAGCACAATATGGCGCAAAAAAGCAATGCGGAGCCATAAAATGAAAATGGCTCCGCATTTGGTGTTATTCGACGGGGTAGTCGATCACATCGACTTTTTCCATGTAGGGCTGGGAGAAGGCGAGAAAATCCGCATGAGCCTGAGAGGCCGGGTAGGCGGCGCAGTCGTCCTCATTGGCAAACGTGATGATCTGAATGAGGTCGTAAAACTGCACGGCTCCGTCCGGGGAGGCGTCCGGCCCGCCCAGGGGCTTGGTGCCGATCTCACAGTCCAGGATGGTGGGCAGCTTGCGGGGAAGGGCGCGCAGCTGAGCGCCCAGCGCGATCACCAGTTCAGGCGCACGGTATTCCGGCTTGAGCCGGAACAGGGAGACATGACGCATTTTCATGGCGTTACATCTGCATTCCGCCGCAGACGGGCAGAGCCATGCCGGTGACCTGGCCGGCCATATTGGAGCAGAGATAGACCACGCTGTCGGCCACATCCTGCGTGGTGCCCAGCTTGCCCATGGGGATGATATGCTCCTTCAGGAACTCGGTATCCTGGCTGCCGGCGGCCACGCTGTCGGCCATCAGGTTGGTGCCCTCGGTGGGGCCGGGGCAGATGGCGTTGACGCGGATGCCCGCCTTGGCGTTCTCCACTGCGGCGGTCTGGGTGATGGCGATCACGGCCGCCTTGGAGGGGCCATAGGCGCCGAACATGGGGGCCATGTGCAGACCGCCGATAGAGGAGGTGTTGACGATGGCCCCGCCGCCCTGCTTCTGCATCTGGATGAGCTCATACTTCAGGCAGTGGAACACGCCCTTCAGGTTGGTGTCGATGACCTTGTCCCAGTCGCCCTCAGTCACCTCGGTCAGGGGAACGAAGGGGATGTGCACGCCGTCCGCGCCGCAGCCGGCGTTGTTGAAGGCGAAGTCAATGCTGCCCCAGGCGGCCACGGTGGTGTCGATGGCGGCCTTGACACCCGCATCATCGGCCACATCGCAGGGGACAAACATGGCGTCGCCGCCGGCTTCCTTTACCAGACGGACGGTCTCGGCGCCGGCATCGGGACGGCGGGCGGCCACGGCCACCTTGCAGCCCAGACCGCCAAAGCGGACGGCCACGGCCCGGCCCATACCGGAGGCGGCACCGGTGACAAACAGAACCTTGTCCTTGAATTCTTCAAACATAAGTAACGCTCCTTTTTAGGTCATTTTTTGCTGCTTTGCTTGCAGTATAGCAAGATTCCGATCAAAAGTAAAATAAATCCTGACAGAAAGAGTATAACTGTGTGAATATACCTTCACGCCAGCGCATCGTAGCCCAGTTTATGGATCAGCGCATCTTCCTCTGCGAGAACATCCGTTAAAAAGTCCTGAAAAAGCTGAGCTGACTGGGGAAAAGACTGACTTTTCAGTGTGCCAATGCCGATAATGACTGGAGGCATACTGTCCTCGATGCTCAGGAGGCGGACATTGGTGGAGGGATGGGCGTCGATCATATGGCAGCCCATGGCGATGGGGATTACCGCCACGCCCCGGTTGGCTTCCAGCAGGCCGTAGACCAGATCGGTGCTCTGAATCTCATAGCCCACATGGGGCAGAAAGCCGTGCTTCTGACAGACCTGACGCAGATTGTCCAGATGGAAGCGTGAGGTATCGCAGATAAAAGTGTCGTCCTTCAGCTGGGCGAAGGAGACTGAGTTTCGGTTGGCCAGCGGATGGTCGGCATGGAGGGCAATGACATAGTGCTTGCTGCCCAGCTGGCGGAAGTCGATCCGCTCATCCACCAGCTTTTCGTTGGACAGGGCCAGATTGATGCTGCGATCCAGCAGGTGGTCGATGAGCTGGGGGGTGGTACAGTCCAGCTGACGGATGCCGATCTCCGGGTGGGCGCTGGAGAAGGCGGGCAGATTGTCGGCCAGATAGCCGCGGATATTGCATCCCAGTGACAGCATAAACTGGGATGCGGCGTACATACGCTGAATGTTCTGCACTCCAGAGCTCAACTCGGAAAAGGCAATATCCACGCTGGAGAGAAACATGCGACCGTAATCGTTCAGTTCAATCTTGCCCTTGCGGTGGTCAAAGAGGGGTACGCCGAGCTCCTCTTCCAGCCGGGTGATGCTCTTGCTCAGGTTCGGCTGTGAGACGTACAGCTCTGCTGCAGCCCGGGTGATATTGCCCGTGCGGGCGGCCGCTTGAAAATATTTCAGCTGGGTCAGATCCATGTCAAACCTCTTTTCTTTATTCAATGGTAAGTTTGTTAAAAAAATTGACAGTATAACCGGCGAGACATAGCGGTAGGTGTGAAAATGAATTTTGCGAACGGAACTGGGTGTGTTATGTTGTTTACACAGAAAAGCGCTGCGCAGTGCTGAAAAAAACACAAACGAGAAGAAAGAGAGGACCCCTGAATGCAAACGCAAAACAGTACGAAGAGCAATTTCGGTGCAAAGGGCTGGCTGATGATCTTTGTCGCCGGTCTGATGTTCTACTTCTATGCCGGTATGTGTACCGACGGCCTGAATACCATCGTCACAAACTTTGCCAATGCCCACGGTGTGGATGAGGCGGCTATCCTGAGTCTGACCACCCCGGCCAGTTGGCTGGGTCTGATCGGTGCGGCGCTGGCCAGCTGGCTGGTCAGCAAACGGGGAAACCGACCCATTATGCTGATCGCCGCGATTCTGGGTGGTATTACCTACATGATGTACGGCGTGGTCAGCACGCTGGCCGGCTTTACCATCATCACCGCGCTGGCAAACTTCTTCGGCATGGGCTACTGCCATACCTGTGCCAATGCGCTGATGGCCAACTGGTTTCCCACGAAGAAGGGCCTTGCACTGGGCTGGGCCACTATGGGCCAGAATCTCTGCTCCGCCACCTTTGTGTTGCTGCTGACCGCCTTTGTGGGCATTGCCGGTACCAACGGCTCCTTCTATCTCATGGGCGCACTGCTCATTATCGCCGGCATCTTCTCCTTCGTTGTCATGCGTGACACCCCCGAAGAGCTGGGCTGCACGCCGGACAACGGTACCGTCTCCAAAGAGGAATTGGAGGCCGCCCGCCGCGAGATGGAGAATTATCATTCGCCCTGGAACGCGAAGAGTCTGCTGTGCAATAAGCAGGTCTGGTTCATCGGTCTTGGTTTCGGTATCTTCATTGTCTGCACGGTCTCCTGCATCAGCCGCCTGATTCCCCGCCTCATTATGACCGGCTGGGAACCGCCCAAGGCCATTGCCTCCATGACCGTCGCCGCGATCCTCGGCCTGATCGGCAGCTATCTGACCGGCTGGCTGGATCAGAAGATTGGTACCAAGAAGGCATCCATTGTCTACGGCGTCTGGTATCTGGTGACTCTGATCGCCTGCGCCATTCCCAGTAACAATGTTTATCTCCAGTATTTTACCGTGTTTATGATCGGCATGGCCATCGGCGGCATCGGCAACCTGTTCCCCTCCATGGTGGGCACCCTGTTTGGCCGCTATGACTTTGTCCGCGCCATGGGTGTGCTGAATCCGATCACCAATATCGTCCGCTCGTTTGCCTTCGTCATTATGGGTGTGGGCCTGAGCCTGACCGGAACCTATCATCTGGCCTATGGCATGGTGGCTGTGCTCTGCGTCATCGGCATTATTCTGGTGGCCTGCATTGACGATAAGCCGATCGGCCGCTGATGCAAAGAACGATTTCTCCCCTTTATCCTCATTTTCCCTCTGTGACGGCCCGGGTTCTCCCGGGCCGTTCTTATTTTCGGTGAAAAAAGAAGCGCTCAAAATACGCCGGTCAGGAAGACCGGCGTATTTTGTTGGATTATTTGAATGGGAAGAGGGTCAGATCCGCATGGCGGCGTTGTAAGCCTCGTGGTTGGCGCGGTAGTAGTTGCCGCCCCGGGCGGTGCAGTCGCCTACCATCACGACCTGATGGCTGCCGTACTTGGCCAGCAGGGCCATACCCAGCGTATTGTCCGGCTTGACGCCCAGCGCGTTGACAACGCTGTCGGCTGCGTAGAAGTGCGCCTCGCCGCTGTCGGCGTCCAGCGTGTGTACGCCGCCGTCGATGGACTGGATCTTCTGAGAGCCGATGAGCTGCACGCCCTTCTCCTCCAGCTGGGCCAGCAGATCGGCCTTGTTGAAGATGGGCATTTCCATGACGAAGTTCTCGCGGGGCAGCATATCGACGACGGTGACGGTTTTGCCCTCCTGGGCCAGCGCCAGCGCGCATTCCAGACCGGTGATGCCGCCGCCGCAGACCACAACATTCTGACCGGGCTCCACGGCGTGGCTGTCCACGTCCCGTACGGCCAGCGCGCTGTCCATGCCGGGGATGGGGGGATTCACATAGACGGAGCCGGTGGCCACGATGATGGCGTCGGGATCCTCCTGCTCAATGAGCGATTCGGTGACGGCGGTGTTCAGCACGATCTTTGCACCGCAGTTCAGGGTCTCCTTGATGTCCCAGTCCAGATACTCCCGCATGAGCTGCTTGAAGGGCACCATGCTGGCGTCGATGAGCAGACCGCCCAGCTTGTCCGCCTTTTCGTAGAGGGTGACGGTATGGCCGCGTTTGATCAGCGTCTGGGCGGCCATCATGCCGGCGGGGCCGCCGCCGATGACCATAACATTCTTGCGCTCGGCCACGGGCAGCTGCTCGATCTCTCCGGCGATGCCGCAGCGGGGATTGATGGCGCAGCTCATGGCGGTGCCGTAGGTGTTGGCATTGCCGCACAGGTCGCAGCGGGTGCAGGGGCGCACTTCGGTGCTCTCACCGGCCAGAGACTTGTGGATGATGTCGCCGTCGGCCATGAAGCTCTTGGCCATGGCCACGATGTCCGCCTTGCCGGAGGCGATGATGTCCTCGGCCTCCTCCAGCGTGGTGATCATGCCCACGACGGCCACGGGGATATGCAGGTGCTTTTTTACCTCGGCGGCATAGTCCACGTTCAGCGGTTTGTGGGGCTCGCGGAAATAGGTGGGGATCGTGTAGCGGGCGGAGAGGTGGAAGATGGAGCCCTGGGAGACGTGCATGATGTCCACATACTCCTGCGCCAGTTCCATGAAGGCCAGAGACTCCTCAAATTCCAGACCGCCGGGAATGCCCTCGGTGGCAGAGACGCGCAGCTCGATGACCATGTCGCTGCCCACGGCCTCCCGAATGGCCTTCAGCACCTCCAGCGGATACTTGCGCCGGTTTTCGGGACACCCGCCGTATTCATCGGTGCGGACGTTGGAATCGGGGGAGAGCCACTGGGCGAGGAAGTTGTTGTGGGCACAGTGGATCAGGATCATGCGGAAGCCCGCGTGCTTGCAGCGCACAGCGCAGTCCACAAAGTTCTGCTTCATCTCGTCCATGTCGGCGCGGTTCATGGTGCGCACATTGTCGCCGGGGTTCAGCGGACGCTCGGCGGAGACGATGGCGGTGGGCTGACCGTCGGCGGGAGCCCGGTTGCCGCGGCCGGCGTAGGCCAGCTCGACAGACAGCTCCGCGCCGTTCTGGCGGCACTTCTCAACCAGTGCGTTCATGCCGTGGATGCAGTCGTCGTTACAGACATTCATCTCGCACAGCCAGTGAGAGGTGTTATCATGGGTGACCGGGGTATCGCCCACAGTGACCCAGCCCACGCCGGTCTTGGCCTGCCACTCCATGAAGTCCAGCATATCCTGGCTCATGGTGCCGTCGGCGTTGCACTTGAGTACCACGGTGGGGGCATATTCCAGCCGGTTTTTCAGGGTCAGCCCCCGGATGGTAATAGGCTGAAATACATGGGGATAACGATTTGCTTTCATAATGTACCTCCAAACTGTATTGTTTCGCTTGATTTCACCACTATCATACTACTGGGGAAGAAGAATGGAAAATAGCTTTTTCTGCCCTAAGTATAACTCTGACGATATAATGAAAGCAAGAAAAAGCCTGCTGCTTCATATGGAAACAGCAGACTTTTCAATTACAGAATCTCTTTTTTCAGCACTGCGCTGTACTTTTCCAGCAGCAGATCGGGGTAGTAGGACTTCTTGGCCTGACGCAGACCTTCCACGCCCATGTCGTCCTCCCGGTTCAGGTAACGCACCTCGGGGTAGTGCTCCTGTACCCAGCGGGCAAACTCCCGGTTGATCATGGGGTAGGCGCCGGGCACCTCGGCAAATGCCTTTTCAAAGTGGACATCGTAGGTGTCCTCCGCCCCCATCTGCTCGCCCATGGTGAAGGCGACCACTTTGCCGCCAGCCCGGAGCAGCAGGCCGTCCAGTCCCATCTGCTCATAGTGGGCCATGCTCTTGATGAGGGCATCGCCGTCCTCCTCAAAGGTATCCTCGCCGTCATATCCCTCATTTTCCCGGTGCCATGCGTCATTCATTTTCAGGCATTCGGCCAGATTGTCCATGGTAATGGGCTCCGTGGACCAGTCCGGGTATTCGGCCAGAAACTTGTTGATGTGGTTGCGCTTGCCGTGGAGCTTCTTGCCGGTCAGCGTGGCCAGCCGCTGGATGTCGTAGAGGTAGTCAAAGCCATCCCGGTCCTCGTTGAACTCAAAACAGCCGGGGAAGAACGACTCCAGCTCATCCCGGCGTTCGGCGGACAGACAGCCCAGCCGCAGGGGTTCGCCCCGTTCGGCGGCGTCCTGTGCCAATGCCAGAATGGCGGCCTTGGTGTCGCCGCCCACCGGGTAGAGGTAGCAGGGGCCGATCATGCCGGTCATGTGAGTGGTGAGACAGCCCTCTACTGAGGCCACCTGGAGCTGATAGGGGGCGCTCCAGGCGAAGAGGTTTGTGAAGCTGTATTCGCAGCCGCGCTCATTGCTGTTGTGCAGCAGCTCATCAATGCGGGCTTTATCGTCAAGGGTTGCGTAGTGGAACTTGATCATGCTAGGTCCTTTCTAGTTCAATATCACTCGATCACTTTATACCGTTAAAATTCTACTCTGGAAGTGGGTATTTGTCAACCAGGTAGAACCGAAGGCGCTGGTTTGTATTATAACACTGCTGTCAAATTTTTGTTTGGAGCGGTTTTCCTATTCAAAAGTGAACTTGACGGCGAGCATAAATCAGCTTAAGATGAAGCTCTGAACCAAAGTGCAGGCGCCGGACGCTGCGTCAATGGGAAGAACAAAGAGAGGAGTGCAGACCACATGAATTTGATGATCGCATCGGATATCCACGGTTCCGCCCGTTATTGCCGTGCGCTGCTGGCGGCCTTTGCGCGTGAGGGGGCGGATCGACTGCTGCTGTTGGGCGACATTCTCTATCACGGGCCCCGCAACGACCTGCCTGAGGAGTACGCCCCGAAGGAGGTCATTGCTCTGCTGAATCCGTTGAGGGAGAAGCTGCTCTGTGTCCGGGGCAACTGTGACAGTGAAGTCGATCAGATGGTGCTGGAGTTCCCGATTTTAGCCGACTACTGCATCCTGTATGAGCGTGGACATATGATCTTTGCCACCCACGGTCACAACTTCAATAAAGAGAAAATGCCGCCGCTCCATACGGGTGATATTTTGCTGCACGGCCATACCCATATTCCGGCCTGGGAGCCGCTTCCCGGCGGTGCAACCTACCTGAATCCCGGCAGTGTGTCCATTCCAAAGCAGAACAGCGCCCACAGCTATATGACACTGAAGGACGGCATGTTTCAGTGGAAAACGCTGGAGGGGGAGAGCTATCACCAGTGGGAAATTTTTGAATAAGAGAAAGAATGAAAGCCAGTCCATGAACTTTCCCGGATTCATGGACTGGCTTTTTGTGGGAAAATGGATGGAACTACGGGCATGATCTGCAAATGCAGATGGATGTGTGGGATTGATATTTTTGCAATTTCTGTTATCCTATGTAGTAGAGACATCACTGGGAGATCCGGATACTGCAATCATCGCAAGTCCGGTCGTGCTCCCGGTGATGTCTTTGCTATTTACTATATTAGAGTGTCATTTTACCACACGCTCACCGGGAGAGA
>ERZ506753.1692-NODE-1692-length-12560-cov-4.086845_pt1 | contig 12560 bp, 15 predicted proteins | sample MGYA00513044_ERZ506753 | MGnify/ENA metagenome assembly ERZ506753 | reverse complement strand
TGCATGCCGCGCGACAGATCCTTGATCTTCTTGTTCCGTCCGAGTCCGAACCGTCTGAGATATGCGTCGAACAGATTGTGGTCCCACAGCGGGTACATTGGGCTGCTTGTCCGTTCCACCGCGTCGACCGTCATGTATTCGATGAAATAGCTGCTGTCGAGCACTACGCCCAGCTGCTCTTTGGCCCGCTCCTCATCGGCCATCGCGTCAAGGCCGAGCACTTCGATTCGTCCCGCGTCTCGCGCGGTCATATTGAGGATCAGTTTGATCAACGTGGATTTGCCGGCTCCGTTCGGACCGACCAGACCCATGATGTAGCCGGACGGCAGGTCGAAGGTCACGTCATCCAATGTGAAGCCGGAATCATAATGCTTCGTCAATCCGGTTACGCTCAAGGCCAAGGTTGGCCGCGTTCCTTGGGGGAGTGAGGAATCGTTCATGATTGTTCCCTGTACGCTTTCTCGAACATGCCAAGCAGATCAAGTAGGCTGATGTCGGCGGCTTTGGCCTCGATGGAAACTTCACGGAGCTTGTCCATGATGCGTTCACGCGCACGTTCCTTCATGAGTTCGTTGCCTCGTTCCATCACGAATGTGCCTTTGCCCTGCACATTCTCCACGAGCCCCTCGTCGGCCAGTTCGTTATACGCTCTGGTCACGGTGAGCACGCTGACGCGCAGTTCCTTGGCGAGCTTGCGCAGTGAGGGAAGCGCCTCGCCTGCTGTAAGCTCACCCGACATGATCGCGGACCTGATCTGGTTCTTGATCTGTTCGTAAATCGGTTCTCCGGACACGGATGAGATGATCAGCTTCAATCTGTGCCTCTTTTTCTGTATGTTTCGTAGGTGATATATCTCCCGGCTGAACAGTTAGATGCAAACTGTTTAGCTGTTATATATAACAGTAACACAGAAAACCCGTACTGTTATTACGTGTCGCATAACAGTACGGGTTTTGTTGGAATATAAGGAAATCCGCCGCTCCATGAACGCCTCTTGCGGTCGACGATTGACGGAAGCGACATTTACTTGCGTTCGAGGATTCCCGTATGGACGGTTATGCGCGAGTCGGATGGATGATACGGCGGAAACACAGGTAGATCAGCTACGCCAACGGCATGGTCATCAACATAGGCAGTGTAGGGAACCGGCGATGAGTCCCACGCCAATCATGATTGCGATTTTCTTCGCGCCGAAGGAGAGAGCGTCCGTTTCGGCGCGATCCGTCGCCTGGGTGGTGTTGCTATCTTGCTGCATGATTGTTTGTTGGGGAAACCATCTGTTATTCCATCCCTTATAGAGTTCTTTGGCTAGACCAATCAGTGACTTGTCTGAGCCTGCTGGGCCAATAAGGCATGCGCCGCATGGCAGTCCATCTGCTGTTTCCAATATCGCGTATCGTCCGTTCATAGTCGGGTAGTTGTTGAAACATCGACAGATCAATCAGACCGTGAACGCCTTTGGTGTGATATCAACGACTTGCGTCACGTTGAAGTCGATGGCAGCCGACAGCAGCAGGTACACTTGTTGACGTGGCATCTCGAACATGGCGGCAATCATATTGATGGCGTGTTCGACGCTTTGCGATAATGCGTCATCCAGCGTACTGCTGAAACCCATTGGAATCAGCGTGCCATGACTGATCGCAAATGGCAGAGGGGCTGCGGACGTTTTCTTGGAGATGATCACGCAGCCATTCCCTGGCTCTGACGGTATTGTACCGGACTCATCCAACCGAGCGACCGTTTGATGCGCTCGTGGTCGTACCAGCGGATGCAGTCGTCGACCGGGACGAGCACCTCGTCGCGGGTACGTTCCTCCCAATGCCCGGGATGGACGGACTCCATCTTCATGCATCCGAAGGACCCCTCCGCGCCGTCGTTCCTCGGGACCGAACATACGATAATCCTTTCATTCAGTCTCCAAGAAAACGTCCGCATCCTGTAACGTCCGGATTCTTGCATACTTTGGGTTTTCGGTCCTGACGTGAAAGGCGGGGACGTTTCCACGTGTCAAGTCGACAATCGGCCAGCCCATAATGATGTGCGTTGATTGGGGGTGTCCGCAGCGAAATCGGTGGAACTTGTCCAGCAGGTTCTGTGATACGTCGAGCATCGTGAATCCATGGGGTGGGGGAGTTGCGGCTGTGCAACTTACTTGAGTTCTAAGCGACGGTTCGCGGATTATTTGTCGATCGTTCACGTTTAAGGCGTTGCGTGTTCGCCTTCCGAGCCTATTTTGTCGCCCGGGCTGGCTTGTCTGACAGCTTCAATGTGGCAAAGCAGAAGAGGTAGAAGAATGAGGATAATGGCGAAAAACCATACGGCAACAAAGGAACAGCGGCAGGCAGGAGCCTGGCGCAAACGCGGTACCAAATCGGTGGGCGGTGGCATGCTCGCGTTGACAAGCGCTGTAGTGGCAGCGGCCATGCTCGCAACGCCAGCGGCTTTGGCTGGGGAAGGAACCGCCCGGTATTACAGCAGCAAGCAGCCGTATGTTGCACCGGCGAGCACATCATATTCAGCAATTCCGAGCAGATACCATCTTGCATACACCGAGTCTGTGGCAAGGCATGGCTCGCGTGGCCTGTCGAGCTACAAGTATGACGCTTTGCTGGCACTGATGGCTCAGTCTGCTGCGGAAAACAATTATGCTGGATTCGTTAGCCCAGAGGTTGGCAAGGAATTCATCAACAATGTCAATGCCATTACTGCGGTCAACGTGGGCAACGGGTATGGCATGCTCTCTGGTCAGGGCGCCATACAGCATCAGGGCATTGGTGAGAGAATATACCAGCGTGATGCTGATCTGTTCGCCAATGCCGCAAAGCAGGGACTGCGCGTCTCATACCAGAGCTCGGGTGAGCCTCGTGCAACCGAATCCGGAGAGAATTTCAAACTAGGATTCGATCAGGCTTCCAACGGTTTGCTGGCGAATGCGGTTGTAGCACCGAATAATCCTGCGGATAACAATTCCGGCAAGAATTTCGACAAGAACACCACCACGTTGTATTTCCATAAGACTGATAATCCGGATGGTACGCAGAAAACGGGCGAGGCCAAGGAGCGCGCGGAACGTTACCAGCAGTTCGTCGCGAATGATGGGGGCATCGCCGAGGCTGAGGAAAACGTGACGAACGATCCGTCCATGACCACCGCTTCGCATAATCTGCTCTCTCAAATCTTCACTGACGATTTCCTCGCGTCCATCGGCAAGGAGGAAGGCCAGCGCATCTGGTACAACACGGCTGACGGCACGAAAAAGGGTGCGGCCAATTGCGCTGCTGGCGCCGACCCTGCCAAGGATGCGAACGCGTGCGGTGACGCCAAGAAGAAGATCGCGTCGGAACAGGATGCGGCAATGGATTTGTACAATCTGTACATCATCGCGGCCGATATGGAACAGGAGAACACCGGATCCCACACGTTCAATTTCGACCAGTACTTCCAAGGTCAGCACGCCCAGGAGGCTAAGACGTTTGCTTGGTCGCTTGATGCCGAGGACTTCTATGAGAAGGGACCGGGGCGCGCAGGTCAGGATGAGACCTACCGCATTGCCCAGCCGTTGCTCGACGATTTCTTCAATGCGATCGACACGAGGGAGCGGGCCGGTACCGCCGCGACGTTCCGATTCGCACATGCCGAAACCATTATTCCGTTTGCGGCATTGCTGAAGCTGCCTGGATCGCAGCAGCAGGCGAGTGAACTGTACACGTATGAGAATAATCCGTGGCGTGGCGAAAGTGTGACGCCGATGGCTGCGAATGTGCAGTGGGATGTGGTTGTGCGTGATGGTACGGACGTCTCGGGGCAGCCGTATCAGCCGTTGGTCAGAATGCTGTACAACGAGAAGGAAATCGGATTCAACGATTCCTGCACGCCAATTGCGGATGGTTCGACCTGGTATAAGGAAAGCGAGCTGAAAAGCTGCCTGAATGGTAAGGGAACCACGGTTGATGCCCGACTGACGGATGAGGAAGGTCAGCCTGAAACGCCGGGCCATGAATCGACACCAGATGATTCGCAGAAGGCTCCGGGTGCGAATGATGCGAACGGCCAGCGGAAGCATCCGGTGAAATCGTCCGCGAACGGCGGCGATGCGGTCAAGCTCGCCAAAACCGGTTCAAACGTGACGCCCGCCATCGTGGCGACCGTCGTGATGGTGTCCTCCGCGATTTTTGGAGGAAGCTACGTGCGGCGTTCCCGCCGGAAGGCTTGATTTGAAACCTTATCTCGACCGGGTTACGGCCTGACTTGCAACTTGGCCGCAGCCGGACTTCGGTCTAGCGTTTTACATCTGATGCGCTGTTCCCAATTCCCATCCTCGGGCTTGGAAGCAGCGCATCATTGCGTCAAGGTGCGGTATGAGGTCAGTGCGTATGCAGCTGGGGCTTTTCGCGTACTTTGGCGGTGAGATAGTCCGCTTCCACCTTCCATACGGTGACGGCGCGTACCTGCTGGTCGGTGAATTCCGCATGTTCCATGCCGGCCTGCTGCTTCATCAGCAGTGCGAGCCCCTGGCGTGCCTCGTCAAGATCGTCGATGATGGATGCGGTACCATTGCCGACGATCGACTTGAACGCCTCGCCCCAATTGCACAGCGTGTGCCCCTCGACCACCTCGCAGTCAGTCGCCATTTCGAATGCTACAAGAAGCGCGTTGCCTACGGCCTTGACCGCGTCCATCTTGCGCCCGGTCGCAGAACCATGGAAATACAAGGTGAGATGATTGGATTCCGTGTCGAACACGTATCCGAAGTTCAACGGCACGATGGTGATGCCTTCCGCATCGGTGTATGCAATATTCACGATCTTGCATGTTGCGACAATCGCCTCGACCTGCCGCGGATCGGCCACCTCACGGTCGGCACGCCTCATCATGCGATGCCTTCCCGCAACCGTCTGCTCATAATTGCGCCGCATTACCATGGCACGTCCCTCTCCGCTGGATACACACTAGCTTACCGGACCTATCAGCCAACGCTGTATACGCCGGAACCATCATCCCACCAAGCATGATCCACCGGCTCCGGCTGCACAAGACGTTTCGGCTCCTTCAACATTTCAATCGCCTTCAACTCCAAACGTTCACGCTCCTCAGCCAACGCATCGCCAACACGATCAAGCAAACCGCACACGCGAGCCGTGGACTGACATGTCGGAAGACGATGATTTATTGTTGGAAGTCTGAGTCTCATCGCGCTTCCCCTCTTCTCTTACGAGGCCGTGCCCCGCGCCGTTACGAGACCTTCGAAAGGCTTGTCGAAGAGACCATATTCGAAGACATCGGCACACTGCACGACCGCTATCAGGAATTCGGCATCTACCCGCTACTGACGCTGCTTGCGTCATTCGCATGAAAAAGCTGATCTATAAACAAAGCGGCATCGCATTCCAAACTAGAAAACGGAACCACCAAGCTTGTCGAGCGCCCGCAGCAAAGAATCAACATGACCCTTCGCACGCACGTTGTACCGGGCGATACGAATCACTCCATCACCATCGATCACGAAAGTCGAACGAATTACACCCTCATAGACCTTGCCGTACAATTTCTTCTCACCATACGCACCATACAAACGATGCACAGTCAGATCGGCGTCCGACAACAACGGGAACGTCAAATGATCGCGCCCGCGGAATCGGATGAGCTTGTCCAACGGATCCTTCGATACGCCGAGCACGGTGAATCCGCGGGAGGAGAGGCGCGCGAGGTTGTCTCGGAAGTCGCAGGCCTCGGTGGTGCAGCCGGGAGTCATCGCGGCAGGGTAGAAGTATAGGATGATATTCTGGCCGCGCAATGCGGAGAGCGTGATGCTATCGCCGTTGTCGCTGGGAAGTGTAAAGTCCGGGGCCGTCTGCCCCGCTTCGAGTCGTATAGATGTGCGGGAGTCCTGTGCTGCCGTGGTTGCTGACGGATTGATGTCGGACATGATTATCTCCTTACTGTTCTTCGGACTTCAAATGCCGATACCAAGCAAGAATAAACGTCATCATACCCGCCTTTGCGTGTGCACAGTTCGTTGACTCGTTGCGCGCCGCCGCGAACTGCCCAAGCAGTAGGTGTCAGACCTGTCAAGGGAACAAATCGGAAAAAGATCCTGCGCGAAGTATGGTTTGAAACGTGTCATCGTGCGCATTTTCTGGATCTGTCGGCCTTGTGCTGAGCAAAGCAGGCTGTATCTCGCCTATGTATGGCAGATTTCGGGATGCGACGGGAGGTATTTCGCTTATATATGGCAGCCTGTTCCTCAAAAATGAAGCTTTTCATACCCCCTACCTACTGTTTCGGCAGACTGGCCTGCCATATATAAGCGAGAAGCCTCCGGACAAGTCCGTGAATCTGCCATGCATAAGTGAGATGAGGGCAATGCACATCGAGGTGATGATGTTTTGTCTTTGCCGACGTGCTGGGCATCCCTGTCGAAAACGTCGCAGTAAACGAGCTCGGCGGCCTTGGCGACGCGATGTGCTCCGCCGTGGGAACCGGCTTGTACAAGGATTTCCAAGAAGCGTTCGACCACATGTCGAAGCCGGGCAAAAGATTCGAACCCAGAATCGACCAGACTGCCATCTACGACCGCAAGTACAAGGCCTACGAGTCGGTCCTGCGCGTCACGGACGCGGGATGGAACACCCTCAGCGTTATGCAAAACAGTCCGACCCACTGAACTAATCAACAGAAGCACACGAAGCAAGAGTCGGACACGACGTGTCGATCGTCGTGCCCGACTTTTATATGGCGTGCGCCTGTTGGATGCCGATTATGGTTTGAAGGTTTTTGGATTGGCGTCCCCCCGGAATATCGCGAATGGGGCTAATGAAGGGAAACGAAAACATGGCGTCTAAACATGTTCTGAACTGCGCTCCGTTCATTGTCTGTTTTTGAGAATAAACTTGAAAGACAAAGGTGATTCCTTAAAGGCGAGGAGGGTCTCATGAGCGCTATGGAGCTGTCGGAGTGGGAGGGAAAGCTCAACGAAGAGGTCCGAATCGACTGCACTCTGGAGGCCTTGGCACCGGGTCAACTTATCGATTGTGCGGGTGGAGAAGAAAAAGGGAACGCAACACGAGTCGATGACGAGGTAACCGTCATCAATGTCGAATGCGAGGAAGCATCTGACGGAAAACAGGCCAACTATTATCGGCTGGCGTCGTGGTGTGGAGTAATCGCGGGTGCCATCGACTCGTTGTGGGTCGGACGATTTGACCTTGATCGTGCAAGAGAATGGGGAAGCGGTCAGATTGATGCGTTCGTGATTGCTGTAGCGAGGATGGATTCGGAATACAAGGGTGACGATCTGAAATCGGCGATTAGGTTCCTTGAGAAGATGCATCCGTTCGTCGGTGACAAGGCCACTCAGGAGTTCGGCGGCGGATACCAGCATCATTTGCGGGATTTTTCGCATCACATGAGCTTGGGAGGTCTTGCTTTCTCCATCCTGACGCAGTTCACGGGGAAGGTGTATGGGACGGACCGGCATGGGGAATTCCTGGCCGTGCCTGTGGAACGGGATGAGCTGATTGGTGGGAATCTGGAAGAGAAGCTCATGCTTGGCGTGGTGGGGTGGTTCTTCCATATGGTGAGCGATATGGCGGGGTCGAGCGGGTCAGTAGGGAAGGGGACTGGTACTCCTGGGCCGGTGTTGTCCTTGGTGAAGGAGTTGTCGGCATTGCCGTTATTCAAAGACGCGATGGCGGATGAGAGGTCGTTCCGTAAGATGCTGTCGAAATTGTTTAATGGAACACTGCTGAAGGATGTTGGTGAAGGTGGCGAACGGATTTATCGGCGCTTCGATCTCAGGGCGGAACTGGGTGTGGGACGTGAGCTGGCAAGGCAGTCCGTGCCTGTGATAATCAACGAATGTTTGGTATGCGTATGCTATACGGCGCAAAAACTGTATGAAATGTGTTCGAAGGGGATGTTGGACCGTGAGTCGCTGATGCGGTTTGGGATTGATACGCTGCTGCCGAATGGGTCTGCAGTCGCTGCAAGGATGGTCACCATTGCGACGGGAGTGTTTTCGCTGTTTGACGTTGCTGACGGGGTTATCCGCGCGCTCGTGGGAGGTAAATCGAAGATAGGAGCGTTGGCGGTTAAGGATTTCTTTCTGCACGTGAACTTTGTCGGGATCGCTCGGTTTGCGTTTGCTGTGCGTACGGATTATCAGGTGAGTTCCAACGCGCGCAAAAAGGCGCAATCGATCCCATATTCCGGGTTTGAGAATCGAGGCAATGGGTATGGTGATGATTCCTCGGTTATGCGATTCTTCGAAATGGATTTGGCGAAGACGAACATGTTGGTCTCCATCGAGTATCAGGCGCTTCTTGCCGATATAGAGCAGACGAAGAAAAAGTCTTTGCGGGCAGGCAAAGAGCAATGGCTCCAAGATTGGGAGAGAGACGTCAGTGCCGAATTCACGCTATTTTCCTTTGAAGAGCTCAGGGAAGAGGCGCAGAGAATCCAGACATATTCGGCAGTGGGATGGCAGGAGCTGGTGGCGTTGGAAGCTTCGCAGTTCGTGCCGTATCAGTTTATGTCTGAGGGTTCCGGAAATAAGACTGGCAAGAAACTGAAGTTCGATTCAGAGACGTTGGATGAGGTATGCGATAGATTACCGGGATTCGAAAAAGGAAGTTGCAGAAAATACGCGAAGGCGATAGCCGGGCAGGAGAAACGGCTGAAAGGCGTGAATGAGACAATACTGGTGGGTGCTGTCGGCAGTGTGTGCCTAATCACAGCGACAGGGGGAGCCGCATTTGTGTTGGCTCCGACCATCGCTCCGGTATTGGCGGGATCGACGGTGGCAGGCTTGTCCGGAGCCGCGTTGACGAGTGCGAGTCTGGCCGCGGTTGGGGGCGGATCCCTTGCGGCTGGAGGCCTCGGCGTGGCAGGAGGTACGGCCATCATTGCCGGTGGCGGCGCACTGGTGGGTGCTGCCGCCGGTGGAGGCGCCACCACACTAGGCACGTGGATAGTGTCGAATCAGGACGCATACGTACTCAATACGTGCGCGAAATTGACGGTGTTCTGCCGGAACGTGCTGCTCAATGATGAGCAGGGAAAACAGAGAGTTACCGAGATATGCCAGTACATACGTCAACAGATATGGATGGCTGAAGCGCAACTGGGGTTCATGTCGCAGCTTGAGAGTCTCGTGAAGAAAGAAGGCGGGATCTCCCTCGGTTCAGGACGTCAAGCCAAGCGGGACCGTAATGAGGCTGTGAAAGGGATTGAAGGCAGCATGAAGAACATGAAGAACACTGTGAAATACATGAAGGCCTGCGAGAAACAACTCAAAAAGATCGCGGGTATTGATAGGGAGAGTGAAAAGAGTTCCACATGGAGGGTAGCTCCGCAAATCGAAAGCCAGTGAGTGATGGCGGAATAATGGAGCAAGCCGACGTGCCGGAAGAAGGCGATTCGCTTGTTGGTGGCTGGGGTCGTCGCGCTCTTTCCTCTGCAAGGACTTCTCCTGCGAGACGCCTAATTAATGCGCGTAAATTAGCTTGCACCTTTCATATGGAAAAACTGATTCAAAAGACCGCATCGCATTCCAAGCTAGAAAAACGGAACCATCAAGCTTATCGAGCGCACGCAGCAAAGAATCAACATGGCCTTTCGCGCACGTTGTGCCGGGCCACACGAATCACTCCATCACCATCGATCACGAAAGTCGAACGAATCACACCCTCATAAACCTTGCCATACAACTTCTTCTCACCATACGCGCCATACAAACGATGCACAGTCAGATCGGCATCCGACAACAACGGAAACGTCAAATGCTGTCGGGCTACTGGCGAATTGATGCCGGCGTGATTGCTTCTTACGGTTTTTGGACTTCGTGCCGATATAAAGCGCGAATAGACGTCTGTTGAGGTCGGTCGGAGGGCTGTGAGCCATGGCCGGCCTCAACGCGTTAGATGGTCGTTAGAGGTTAGAAGACGCTGTAGCCGCCGTCTACGCGAATGTCAGTGCCAGTAACGTACGAGGACGCGTCGCTGGCGAGGAAGAGCACCGTGCTGGCAATCTCGTCATTCGTGCCGAAACGATGCATCGGCACGACCTCGAGCATGGCGTCGTGGCCAGGCATGTCGATACGGCCATTGAAAATTCCAGACCACACGTATCCGGGGGAGATGGTGTTGGAACGGATGCCATCTTTGGCGAGCGCTGCGGCAAGGTAACGTGAGTGTTCCATGATGGCCGCTTTGGTGGCGCCATACGCGTTCACCGGCGTCGGACTTCCCATCATGTAGTTCGCGTTGTGTCCGGACAGGGAGGCTGTGAAGATCAGTGAGCCGCCATGACCGTGTTCGCGCATGATTTCATGCGCGATGCGGCCGGTACGGTAGGTGCCGTTGAGGTTGATGTTGATGGTGCGCGTCCATACTTCTTCGGTGGCGTCTTGATCGTCGCCCGGTACGTTGACTCCGGCGTTGAGGAACGCGAAGTCGACGGTGCCCAGCTGTTCCACCAATTGTGTTTTGAGTTCGGCTACTTGTTCGACATTGGTGACGTCGCAGGTGAGCGCGATGACGTTGGTGCCGAAACGTTCGCTCATGTCTTTCGCCAGTTCGGTGAGCTTGTCTTCTTGGCTGGGCAGGTCGACTAGTGCGACGTCTGCTCCGGCTTGGGCGAGCGCGGCCGCCGCGTTGCGTCCTAGACCGCCTGCGGCTCCGGTGACGAAGCCTTTGCGGCCGCGCATTGAGAATTTGTCGAGTATCGAGTAGTTTGAATCCTCCCATTTGTCGAGGGGATAACGTTCGTCGAAGATTTGTTCGACGGTTTTCTCTGGGATCTTCGATGATTCGTCTGCCATGTTTCGCTCCTTTGCGTGATGGTGACCGCTTTTTTGGATGCGTCCGCGCATCATGTTTGGCGCATCTATGGACCATGTTTGCGGTTGCCTATATTCGTGCCTGCGGTCGTTCGACGTCCGTGCCGAACTAATCCGAGTGTAGCAAATAAAACGATGGCGGTGCTGTCAGTATTTGTCAGGTAAAACGTAGTGAGAAAACCGTAAGGTCAATATAAATTGAAAGGGGAGTGGTGATGACGGATTTGAAAATGTTTTCCAAGCCTGTGGTGTTCACGGATTTCGATGGGGTGCTCAACGCTTTTCCGGATGACAAGCTTTTGCGCAGGGGCGGCGTGAACAAAGTTATGACCTGGGCGAAGCCCGACAGTCCCTACGCGAAAATGTACAATCCTGAAAAAGCGTTCCACTTGGACGGCAACGAAAAAGCCCACACGCCCGTAGGCTCATGGCGCATCCACTGGTCCAGCGAACTGTCCGACGCCATGTACGCGTTGGCAGTTGACGGCATTGTGGAATTGTGGTGGCTGTCCACCTGGCAGCCATACTGCAGTCAGATTCTCGACCCGATGCTCGGCTGGGATCCCATGCTGGTCGATGTCATCACCTGGTACGATCCTGTCACCAAATGGGGACGTGAGACAGGCAAATGGCAGACCATCCAACGACGCGTACGCATCGAATGCGAAGAGAATGAACCCGCGCCGATCGTATGGATCGACGATGATGAATGCTTCGAACAGCGCGCGCAGCTCTTGGAGGAACTCCAGCCGAAAGCGCCGGTGCTTATGGTCCGTCCGGACTATCGTATCGGCATCAGCCGTCGCCAATGGAAACTGATCGATACGTTCGTGCACCATCCCGAACAGTTCGACACGGTCACGTTCGACATGGAACCAACCTGCAGGATATACGACATCCACCACGGTTTCTAGCCTAAATGAATTACCATGGGAGGATAGTCGAGCGGAATGAAGGAAGGATGGGGTTATGGCGGAACGTATCGTGGAACGTCTTATCCGAGAGCGTGATACTCGATATGGTGACGGCATTTACACGACTACACAAATCCAGTTCGCATGGAATTCCAATCATATGGAAGGTTCCACCCTTACTGCCAAACAGACCGCGCAGCTATTTGCCACCGGTACCTATACCACGGATGGCAGCGAACAGGTCAATCCTGACGATGCGTTGGAAACCCGTAATCATTTCGCTGCGTTCCGTTGGATTCTCGACCATGCTGATGAGCCGGTGGACCGGGATATGGTCTGTCACCTGCATGCCATTCTCAAGCAGGGCACCAGACAGGTCTCCGACTCGCTTTTCAACGTGGGCGGCTACAAGACTCGGCCGAACTTTATCGGCAATCCTGTCACTCCGACAAGGACTGCGCTGCCGCAGGATGTTCCCGAATTTATGGACAGGCTGTTTGATATGTGCACGAAACTTGAGGATGAACCGTATCAGATCGCCCGTGTCCATTGGACGTTTGAGAAGATTCACCCATTTTCGGACGGCAACGGTCGAATCGGACGGCTTATCATGTTCAAGGAGCTTTTGCGTATCGATGCGTTGCCTGTCCTTGTCCATGACGCGTATCGTGCGGAGTACGTCAATGGCATCAGCAAGTTTCCGGACGAGCCAGGATGGCGGGTTGATACGCTTCTATTCGAACGGGACCTTTACAGGTCGCATGTTCTGCAAACGGATGCCGAGGCATTGCGTTATACGTACCATG
>ERZ506753.1681-NODE-1681-length-12637-cov-4.783500_pt1 | contig 12637 bp, 10 predicted proteins | sample MGYA00513044_ERZ506753 | MGnify/ENA metagenome assembly ERZ506753 | reverse complement strand
AAGGTTAACAAAAGATTGGCTGTCTGGGATAGATAGCCTTTTTTTTATGCCCGCACCATTCGATTCATCCAATTAGTATCAATTCACTTTATACAACTTTTTAACCCACCAAAAGTGTTTTTAAACCCCAAAAGTTGTAGATTATAAATACTATGTTTATATTTGCAACATGAAAAAAGCGCTCGAGAAAATGTAGTATCTACAACTCGTCTGTGAAGTAGGTGGCGGTTGTGATATAGACAGCGTTCATAAGACAAACAAGCAAGCAATCTACAACAATAAAAATATGAAAGTTAGACTTATGACGAAAGTTAGTGCTGCAACCCTCATTTCAGCAATTGCCTGCAGCATATTCACGGGATGTACCGAAAAAGACCTATACAATCCCGAACGTGGAAAAACAGAACTAAAGCCGGAGAGCGAATACTTTGACTTTGCAACAACAGCCCAGGTAGCTTTTGACGTGAATTATGGAAAAATCGCAGGAGGCGCATTAATAGAGGTGTTTACAGAAGACCCCATCACCTATCAGACAAACAACCTCTACTCCATCAACGGCGAAGCGGTTTTTAAAATCTTTGCAGATGCAGACGGACGCTTCACCGGCAACGTAGAACTGCCCAAAGCGACAGAAAAGGTATATATCATCTCACAAAGTTGGGGAGCCCCCATGTATGTGGAAGCAGATGTGGAAAATGGCAAAGTGGTGGTAGATATGACCGAAAATAATGCCAACACCCGCTCAACTGCCATGACACGTGCAAAATCCAACCTGACTATCGACCTAAAGGATAGGAAGGAACGGGTATACTCCATCGTTGGATGGGGACAATCTCACGGTGAGATTATTGATAATAATGACATTGTAACTACGGGAAATTTCAATGACGGAACTTTAAAGCAGTTACAACACACACTGTGGAAAGGTTATGACAGCAAACCCAGCAATCTGGACAACAGAGCTTTGGTGAGCGATACAAAGCATGTGAACACCACCATTGCCCAAGCATATATCAACAACCAGGGACAACACGTAACGATTACCGATGCAGAACTGTATCTGACCTTCCTGACCGAACGTGCCGGTTACCTGACTTCCATCGGCTATTATTACTACAAGACCAATGAAATTCCCAACAGCCCTGACAAGGTAGACAAATTCATTATCATTCCCAATGCATCCATTGCAGGAGACGACCCGTATACCGGATGGTCTGGAAGTGGTAACAAATATTCCCGATATGACGCTCCCATACAGAAGAATACAAAAATACAACTTCTGTATCAGGACGAAAACGGTAATGTCTCCACCAAATTCCCGGCAGGATATACCATAGGATATTTCATCATCCCCAATGGATATACCCCCAATAAAGGTATCGACTACTCTATAAATTATATATATTCCAATAAAGAATGGAACAAGATATATGCAGGCCAACAAGCTCGCTTTATCTCCCTCTCCACCAGCAACGGCACGGTAGTCTACGGAGTAGAAGATGGCGATGATACCAGCTACGAAGACATACTGTTCTGTATCGATGCCAACCCCAATGAAGCCATTCAAGACCCGGACCGTCCGGTCATAGACCCGGAAGAGCCTACGGTGACGAGCTCCGAAACAACCTACCGCACGTATGCCTACGAAGACATCTGGCCCAATGGCGGTGACTATGACTTGAACGACGTGATTATCGAACACAAACGGGCCATTTCATTCAACAGCAACAATTATGTGCTGAAGGTGGAAGACACCTTTGTACCCGTACAGCAAAGTGGTGCCGCCACATACTCCAACGCATTTGCCGTGCAATATGTGGCCAGCCAGCGAGGCAGCATAGAACTGCCTGCCGGAGCAGTCGATGAAACAGAGACCTCTTCTGTCATCCTATTCCCCGATGCAAAGTCTGTGCAGGGCAACGAATTTACCGTAACCCGTACATTTGCAGACAACACATTGCCTAAGAAGAATCTGGAGAGCGACTTGAACCCGTTCATCATTGCCCAGTATACAGCCGGAGCCGACAACCGGACAGAAGTGCATCTGCCCAAGAAGAAAGCGACCGGTAAAGCCAACGCAGAGCAAATCGGAGCCGAAGACGATGCCTACTACATCAACAAGGACGGCAAATATCCATTCGCCATCATGCTGCCGGCCACAACCGGCACGGAAGGCCCCATCCGGTTCACTCCGGCAAAGGAAACCGTACGCATCGACCTGGAGTATCCCGATTTCGCCAAATGGGTAGAGTCCAATGGTGCCACCAATAATGACTGGTATCTCTACTACCAGTCGTCCAAAGAGTGAAATCCTACGACATTCCTTAAAGAAGAGCCGCGCAATAGTTGCATTTGCGCGGCTTTTTCATGCATGACCATTACCGTTATGAAATTATTTTTTCTACATTTGCATCCGCTAAAAGGAAACAAAACCGCATCAGGCTGAAAAAAACATGAGGAATACATCCCCCGCCGCACCTACCATCCGCTTCCGCCGCTGGAGCAGAAAAGCCTACGCTGCATTTGCCAGCATAGGACGGTGTGTCACTATCGGTTGCCTGCGCAAAAGCGTGGCAGACAGCTCTCTGTCCAAACAGAAGGCTGCGGGAACCGCCGGACATGCCGGATGCGGGGAAGAGAGTGCCTGGAAAGGAGAAACGGAAGGAAGAGAAACCGACACCGGCATTCCGCTGGGTAGCAGCAGCGCCCTGACAAGTATCCTCACGGAGCTGGGAACGAACCGGCACATTCTTTTTGAAACACAAGTCATCCGCCCCTGCGGGAATACGGGCGGACAAGACACATATAGCCTGAAACAAAAGAGAACAAGAGGTACGGATTACCGGAAGCCATGCAGCAGAATGACGAGCTGCACCGCCCCGGCAATCCGTACCTCTGTCTTTATCCATGAACATAACCCAAGAAAGATATGACCCTACAGAAGTTGAAGGAACAAGTGCTGCGCGGCAGCCACATCAGTAAGGAAGAAGCCGAATGGCTGGCTGTGCAACCCGACAAGGAAGCGCTATACGAAGCTGCCCACGAGATAACCCGGGGCCTGGCCTCGGAGGAGTTTGACATGTGCTCCATCATTAATGCCAAGTCCGGACGATGCCCGGAAAACTGCAAGTGGTGTGCACAGTCGTCGCACTACAAAACCCAGGCAGACGTGTACGACCTGGTGGACAAAGAAGAATGCCTGCGGCATGCCCGGCATAATGAAGCCCAGGGCGTGGCACGTTTCTCGCTGGTGACCAGTGGACGGAAGCCCTCCTCCAGAAACATGGAGAAACTGTGCGAAGCCGCCCGGCACATGCGCCGGCACTCGTCCATCCAGTTGTGCGCATCACTGGGACTGCTCAACGAAGACGAAATGCGGGCACTGCACGACGCAGGCATCACCCGCTATCACTGCAACCTGGAGACAGCCCCCTCCTACTTTCCCCAACTGTGCAGCACGCACACGCAGGAAGAGAAGCTGCGCACCCTGCAAGCCGCCCGCAACGTAGGCATGGACATCTGCAGCGGCGGCATCATCGGTATGGGCGAGAGCATGGAGCAACGCATCGAATTCGCCTTCACACTGCGCGAGCTGGAAGTACAGTCCATCCCCATCAACCTCCTGAGCCCCATCCCCGGCACACCGCTGGAACGGCAGGCGCCACTCAGCGAGGAGGAAATACTGACCACCATCGCCCTCTTCCGCTTCATCAACCCGACGGCTTTCCTCCGCTTTGCCGGAGGACGCTCGCAACTGAGCAAGGAGGCCGTGAAGCAAGCGCTGCACATCGGCATCAACTCTGCCATCGTGGGCGACCTGCTGACAACGCTCGGCTCGAAAGTGTCGGAAGACAAGGTGCTGATAGAAAATGCCGGATACCGGTTCTGCGGCTCGCAGTTCGACAGAGAGCACCTATGGCACCCCTATACCTCCACCACCAACCCGCTACCGGTGTACAAGGTGAAGCATGCCGAAGGCGCCACCATCACCCTGGAAAGCGGAGAAACACTCGTAGAGGGAATGTCGTCGTGGTGGTGCGCCGTCCACGGGTACAACCACCCTACACTGAACCGGGCGGCAGAGGAACAGCTGGGCAAGATGTCGCATGTGATGTTCGGAGGGCTGACACACGACCCTGCCATTGAACTGGGCCAGTTGCTGCTACCGCTCGTCCCGCCGTCCATGCAGAAGATATTCTATGCCGACTCGGGCTCGGTGGCAGTAGAGGTAGCCTTGAAAATGGCCGTGCAGTACTGGTATGGCAAGGGAAAGGCGAAGAAGAACAATTTTGTGACTATCCGTTCGGGCTATCACGGGGATACATGGAATGCCATGTCTGTCTGCGACCCGGTGACGGGCATGCATTCGCTGTTCGGGGCATCATTGCCGGTGCGCTATTTCGTGCCGCAGCCGCGCTCGCGCTTCCACGGCGAATGGGATGAACGGGATACGGTGGAACTGCGGAAACTGGTAGAGGAGCATCACGAGGAACTGGCAGCGCTTATCCTCGAACCTGTGGTGCAGGGCGCTGGCGGCATGTGGTTCTACCACCCCCAGTACCTGCGCGAAGCGGCACAGATATGCAAGGAACATGGCCTGCTGCTGATATTCGATGAGATAGCCACGGGCTTCGGACGGACGGGAAAACTCTTTGCCTGGGAGCATGCGGGTGTAGAACCGGACATCATGTGCATAGGAAAGGCCATAACGGGCGGATACATGACGCTGTCCGCCGTACTGACGACGAATGAAGTGGCGGATACCATCTCCAACCATACGCCGGAGGTGTTTATGCACGGACCCACCTTTATGGGAAACCCACTGGCATGCGCCGTAGCGTGCGCTTCGGTGAAGCTGCTGACCTCGCCCGAATACGACTGGCAAGGCAAGGTGACTCGCATCAGCCGGCAACTGCAAGAAGAGCTTGAACCGGCACGCCGATTACCGCAAGTGACGGATGTACGTGTGCTGGGAGCCATCGGGGTGATTGAGACAAAAGAACCCGTAGACATGGCGTGGATGCAAAAACGCTTCGTTGAGGAGGGAATCTGGGTACGCCCGTTCGGAAGATTGGTATACCTGATGCCTCCGTTCATTATAGAGCCGGAACAGCTGAGGAAGCTGACGGGGGGATTGATGAAAATTATAAGAATGTGCTAATATGCTAATGTGCCAATTGGCTGCGCAATGTTTACGCTGCGCTATCACGCCGCAGGTCATTGGCATATTAGCACATTGGCACATTAGCACATTAAAACCACATTGGCACATTTTAAAAGAATTATGAATGCAATAGAATATATGCAGCAAGAGCTGCAAACATTGAAAGAACACAGCAACCTGCGCCGCCTGCCGCAACTGACACACGAGGGACGCACGGTTATAGCCGATGGCCGGCATATGCTGAACCTTTCGTCCAACGACTACCTGGGCCTGGCTGCCGACCGCCAGCTAAAGGAAGAATTCCTGCAGACACTGACACCGGACACCTTCCTGCCGACTTCCTCCTCCTCCCGCCTGCTGACGGGGAACTTCGGGATTTACGAAGAACTGGAGACGGAACTCGCCACACTTTTCGGCACAGAGACAGCACTGGTGCTCAATAGCGGCTATCATGCCAATATGGGGATTCTGCCCGCCGTGAGCGATGCACAAACCCTAATACTGGCAGACAAGCTGGTGCATGCCAGCATCATCGACGGCATCCGCCTATCCACCGCACGCTGCATCCGCTTCCGCCACAACGACCTGGTGCAACTGGAACGCCTGCTGGAACAACACCATGCAACATTCCGGCAATTGATTATCGTCACAGAAAGCATCTTCAGCATGGACGGTGACCAAGCCGACCTCACGGCATTGGTGCGTTTGAAAAAAAGATACTCCAACGTACTGCTCTATGTGGACGAAGCCCATGCATTCGGCGTAAGGGGACTGCGCGGCCTGGGCTGCGCCGAAGAAACCGGATGCATCCGGGATATAGATTTCCTCGTGGGCACCTTCGGCAAGGCAGCGGCATCTGCCGGCGCATACATCGCCTGTTGCCGGACGATACGCGAGTATCTCGTCAACCGGATGCGAACCCTCATCTTCACCACGGCATTGCCTCCGACAAGTATTGCCTGGACACTGTTTATCGTGCGGAAACTTGCCGGAATGCAGGACCGCCGCGAGCATCTGGCAAGAATCAGCCGGACGCTGCGCGAAGCATTACAAGCCAAGGGGTACGGATGCCCTAGCGCAAGCCATATCGTCCCCTTGATTATCGGCCCCAGTGCCGACACTGTGCTGTGCGCAGAGTTGCTGCAGAGGCATGGGTTCTATGCACTGCCGGTACGCCCGCCCACAGTGCCCGAAAGGACATCACGCATCCGCTTTTCGCTGACGGCAGACATACGGGAAGATGAGATTGGAGAACTGATACCCCTTATTCCCCTAAAGGAAGAGAGGAATACTAACGCTATACGATTCTAAAAACAGATGAAACAAAGTTACATTATACACGAGCATCATCCCCGGCTATTGCTGTTCTTTGCCGGCTGGGGAGCCGATGAGACGCCTTTCAAAATGTATCGTCCGGCAGCCAGCGACTTCATGGTGTGCTATGACTACCGCACACTGGATTTTGACGCCTCCGGACTGGAAGAATACCGCGAAATCAACCTCATCGGCTGGTCTATGGGGGTATGGGCGGCTTCGCAGACCGTGCCACAGCTCTCATCGCCAGGTACGTCCGGCGAAGGTATCCATATGGCAAACAGCATCGCCATCAACGGAACGCCCTACCCCATAGACCAGCATATGGGCATTCCACCCGCCATCTACCACGGGACATTGGACGGACTGACTGGGGCTTCACTGCACAAATTCCTCCGCCGCATGTGCGCCAACGGAGCAGCCTTCAAAGCTTTCCTGGAAATCACCCCCCGCCGTCCGCTGGAAGAGTTGAGAGATGAGTTGACGGAGATTGAGAAGATGTACCACACACTGCCTGCTGCCACCTTCCATTGGCAGCAGGCAGTAACGGGAGGCAACGACCGCATCATTCCACCAGCCAACCAGCTGCAAGCCTGGGAAATACTCGGCACCCCCGTACTGCAAACGGAGGATACTCACTACCAGGAAGAGTTATTCAGACATTACCTGCAAGACCTATGGACAAGCCACTGAACCCGATGGACAAACAACTGATAGCCGCCCGCTTTGCCAAAGCCCGGAATACCTATACCCGGGAGGCCCGCGTGCAGCAACAAGTCGCCGAGAAGATGATGCAGCTCATAAAGGAACCATACACACGTTTCCGCCGTGTCGTAGAGTTTGGCTGCGGAACGGGAAGCTACTCACGTATCCTCCTCCACACCTTGCAACCGGAAGCTCTGCTGCTGAACGACTTGTGCCGGGAAATGGAGGAGTGCGTCAAGGAACTTTGCGACGGCACTACCGTGCAGTTCGTCCCCGGTGATGCCGAAGCCATCGACTTCCCCGGAGAAACCGACCTGATAACCTCGTGCTCCACCCTGCAATGGTTCAACGACCCAGGTGCTTTCTTCACCCGCTGCCACCAAGCACTGGTGGCAGACGGCCTGCTTGCCTTCAGCACCTTCGGCGCCACAAACATGCACGAAATACGCCAACTGACTGGGCACGGGCTGGACTATCTCTCCGTTGAGGAGCTGCAAGCCCTGCTGTCTCCCGGTTTCGATATTCTTCATGCCGAAGAAGAGGTGATATCCTTGCCCTTCCCCACTCCCCAGGCAGTGCTGAAGCATCTGAAGCAAACCGTAGTCACGGGTACGGAAAAAAGGATGTGGACGCGTAGTCGCCTGCAATCCTTCTGCAAAGAATACACAACCCGGTTCAGTGATGCCGCAGGCAACGTAAGCCTGACCTATCACCCTATTTATATCATCGCACGAAAAAAAACAAAATAATGGAAACAAAAAACATCTACTTCATCAGCGGCATTGATACAGATGCCGGAAAAAGCTATTGCACCGCCTGGTACGCCCGTGAGCTTATGCAACGCGGCCTGCGCGTCATCACCCAAAAATTCATCCAGACCGGCAACACCGGTCATTCCGAGGACATCGACCTGCACCGCCGCCTCACCGGAACCGGCTACCTGCCGGAAGACAAAGAGGGGCTGACCATGCCCGAGATATTCTCCTATCCCTGCTCTCCCCACCTCGCCGCCCGCATAGACAAGCGCCCGATAGACTTCGGAAAAATAGAGCGTGCCACCAGGGAACTTTCCCATCGCTATGATACCGTGCTCGTAGAAGGCGCCGGCGGTCTGATGGTTCCCCTTACCGAAGATTTCCTGACGATAGACTACATTGCGGAGAAGCAGTACCCGCTTATCTTTGTCACCTCCGGAAAGCTGGGCAGCATCAACCACACCCTGCTGAGCTTCGAAGCCATCAAGAACCGGGACATCGCGCTCGATACGGTACTCTACAACCTCTATCCCACGGTAGAGGACAAGACTATCCAGGAAGACACGATGAAATACATCAAGCAGTATTTGTCCAAGCACTTTCCCGGAACAAAGTTTGAGGTAGTGCCGGAAATTGTGTAAATTTGCAGCACATAAACGTCCTACTGCACATGGAAGCATTTACATTAGATTCAACTGAAATTATCGTACTCGCTACGGCGGGTGGTCTGTTCCTTATTCAAATTATCTACTACCTCTGTCTCTACAACCGTATTCATGCGCGCAGCCGTGCCGTGAAGCAGGGAGACACGCACTTCACCCAGGAACTGCCCCCCATATCCGTCATCATTTGCGCCCGCGAGGAATCCGAGAATCTGCGCCGCAACCTGGGCGCCGTGCTGGAGCAGGACTATCCCCAATTTGAAGTCATCGTCATTAACGACGGCAACACCGATGAGAGCGAGGATTACCTGACCATCCTCGAGGAGAAATATCCCCATCTCTACCACAGCTTCGTGCCCGATTCCTCCCGCTACATCAGCCGCAAGAAGCTGGCCGTGACGCTTGGAATCAAGGCCAGCAAATATGAATGGCTGGTGTTTACCAATGCCAACTGCATGCCCCAAAGCAACCAATGGCTGCGACTGATGGCACGCAACTTCACATCACGTACCCAAGTGGTGCTGGGATACAGCGGCTACGAACGCGGAAAAGGCTGGCTGCACAAACGGGCGGCATTCGACAATCTGTTCACCTCCATGCGCTATCTGGGATTTGCCCTGGCAGGCAGCCCCTACATGGGCATCGGGCGTAACCTGGCCTACCGGAAGGAACTCTTCTACCAACAGAAAGGATTCTCCGCACACCTCAACCTGCAACGGGGAGACGACGATTTGTTCATCAACCACGTGGCTACCCCGGAGAACACGCGGGTGGAAACGGATGCCAATGCCATTGTGCGCATGCAGCCGCTTCTGCGTGCCAAGGACTGGAAAGAAGAGAAAATAGGCTACGCCTCCACAGCACGGCTGTATCATGGAATGCAACGCTGGCTGGCCGGTTTTGAGACCTTGACCCGCCTGGCATTCCACGCATCCTGGATAGCCGCGATGGTCATCGGCATTCTGCACTTCCACTGGCTGGCAGCAGGCGTCGCTTTCCTTTTGTTCCTGCTCCGTTTCACCATGCAGGCCGTCATCGTGAACAAGACCGCCCGCGACCTGGAAGAACAGCGCAGATATTACTTCACACTACCGGCTTTCGACCTATTGCAGCCGATACAGTCTTTGCGTTGGAAATGGTACTGTCTGTTCCGCAAGAAAAGCGGTTTTCTGAGAAAGTGATTCTCTTATTCGTAACGGATGGAAGTTGCCGGATGGATGCGTGTAATCAGGAATGATGGGCCCAGCAACATCAGGACCGAAGCCAGCAATGTGCCGGCATTCAGCAGCAGGAACAGCCAGATATTGAAAGATACCGGAACAGTAGCCATGTAATAGGTTTCAGGGTCGAGCTTGAACAAGCCGGACCAGCGCTGCACGAAATAGAACGCAAGGCCGATTATGTTCCCCCAAAGCATGCCTTTCCCAATGAGGAAGACCGAAAACCAAAGGAAGACTTTACGGATGGTAAAGTTATTGGCTCCCAAAGACTTCAGCACGCCTATCATGGAGGTACGCTCTATGATGATAATCAGCAGGCCGGATACCATGGTGAACCCCGCCACTCCAATCATCAGAATGAGAATGACCCAGATGTTGACATCCAAGATGCCCAGCCAGGCAAAGATTTGGGGATTGAGCTGCTCTACATTGCGGACGCAATACTCAGCACCATAGCGGTCGGGATTCTCGTCCGTATCGACAGCTATCTCATAGGTGGTTTCTTCCAGCTTGTCATAATCGCGTATTTCCAGCTCCACACCGCTCACCTGGTCCGGCTCCCAGTTGTTCAGGCGATTCACCAAATAGAGGTCGGTAAGCAGGAATAGGTTGTCGTATTCGGAGAAGTTGGTTTGGTAGATACCTACAATCTTCAGGCGGCGAGCACGCACATCGTCCTGGATGAAGTAGGTGTCTATCTTGTCACCGAGTTTCAATTGCAGCTTGTTGGCAAGAGACTTTGAGATGACTACGCGGTTGGACGAAGCGGAATCGCTGAATTGCGGAAACTCCCCCTCCAGCAGATGGCGGTGGAAAAAGGTGCTGTCATACTCCTGCCCCACACCTTTCAGCACCATTCCCTGAAAGGCATCGACGGTCTTTATCATCCCCGGCTTGGTGGAGTAGCGTTGTACATGCTTCACTTCGGGATAATCGGAAAGCGCAGCCATCATGCTGTCGCCCACCACCACTGGGCGCGTCTCATAAGAGCGTGCAGCATCCAGGTTGCCTATCTGGATATGGGCACCGAAACCTACGATTTTATCCCTTACCTCGCTCTTGAAGCCGACAATGACGGACACGGCAATAATCATCACCGCCAGTCCGAGGGCAATGCCCACCATGGCGATAAGGACAGCCGGACGGGAAACTTGCTTGCCCGGCTCCGAGTTGCGATAAATGCGCAACGCTATAAAGCGAGATAAGTTCATGGGTCATTATTTTTTAGGCGCAGATTACACGGAAGATTTGAAACAAACGTCTTTATCTTAAGTTTTCCGTGTAATCCGCGTAATCCGCGCCTAATGAATTATTTCATTTTATTCGGTTCGTCCTGGATAGGCTTCCAATGCTTTTTGCAGAACAAACAAGGCGCGGTTCAAGTCGTCTTTCTTCAGTACGTATGCGATACGCACTTCGTTGCGACCGGAACCCGGCGTAGTATAGAATCCGGACGCAGGCGCCATGAATACCGTCTGTCCCTCGTATTCGAACTCCGACAGACACCAGGCACAGAACTTGTCCGAATCATCTACTGGAAGCTTTGCCACCGTATAGAATGCTCCCATCGGGATGGGCGAATATACGCCCGGTATACGGTTCAATCCGTCAATCAAACATTTACGGCGTTCTACATATTCATCGTATGTGTCGCGCAGATAATCCTCATCGGCATCCAGCGATGCTTCTGCGGCAATCTGGCCTATCAACGGAGGACTGAGACGCGCCTGGCAGAACTTCATGACAGCATCCCGGATTTCCTTGTTCTTCGTTATCAGGGCACCGATGCGGATGCCGCACTCCGAATAGCGCTTGGACACGGAATCAATCAGCACCACATTGTTCTCAATGCCCTCCAGATGGCAGGCAGAGATATAGGGAGAACCCGTATAAATAAATTCACGGTACACCTCGTCCGAGAAGAGGAACAAATCGTACTTCTTCACAAGGTCGCGAATCTGGTTCATTTCACGGCGTGTATAGAGGTAACCCGTAGGATTGTTGGGATTGCAAATCAAAATAGCACGCGTGCGCTCGTTAATCAACTCCTCGAACTTCTCTACCTTGGGCAACGAGAAACCCTCTTCGATGGTCGTGGCAATGGTGCGTATCTTGGCTCCGGCAGAGATGGCAAACGCCATATAATTGGCATAGGCCGGCTCGGGAACAATGATTTCATCCCCCGGATTGAGGCAAGCCAGGAAAGAGAACAACACCGCCTCCGAGCCGCCGGAAGTGATGATGATGTCGTCTGCAGTCAGATTGATATTGTACTTTGCATAGTAACCCACCAACTTCTCGCGGTAACTGCGATATCCCGCACTGGGACTGTATTCCAGAACTTTCCGGTCGATGTTCCGTATCGCTTCAATCGCGACTTCCGGAGTAGGCAGGTCGGGTTGACCGATGTTCAGGTGAAATACATGTATACCCCTCTGCTTGGCAGCATCTGCCAGAGGAGCCAGTTTTCTGATAGGAGATGCGGGCATCTCCATTCCGCGAATAGATATTGTTGGCATGAGGTTTATTTACTATTTGACGATTTATGATTTACTATTTAATAGAGTATTTATAGGTGATATTGCTATCACTTTATCATTAAAGTTGCAAATGTAGCGAATTATTTGAAACCAAAAGGAAGGCAAGACCATAAAAACTTTAAAAAACTTATCTATCGTAAAAACTCTATGATATGTAAACAGAAACTTGTATCTTTGAAAAAGCAAACGAGCCAAGTAGAATCAATTGTAAATAGTAAATAGTCAAATAGTAAATAACACCATGGCCATCAACCTTATAACTTTTGCTTCCATACTG